>SMVA01106712.1_pt1 | contig 40195 bp, 25 predicted proteins | sample 2456451 | NCBI WGS metagenome assembly SMVA01 (sample SAMN11095933, study PRJNA526329) | marine sediment metagenome | biome: Marine sediment; feature: Surficial sediment; material: Deep marine sediment; isolation source: Hadal surficial sediment | place: Pacific Ocean | collected 2014-05 | depth...
GACGCGAGCCGCATGTTCTCACGGAATCTCACCAACCTGATGAAGCACCTGGCCCCCAAGGGAGAGATGGCCACCCTGGCGGAGGATGAGATCGCCAGGGCCTGCCTGGTGGCCCATGACGGCCAGGTCTGGTCGGGTGGCAGCCCCGCAACCGAGGCGGGCGCCGCCGGAGGAAAATCATGACAGTCGAATTGGTGGGTGCCCTGATGGTCTTCGTCCTTGCCGTGTTCGTGGGGTTTGAGATCGTCACGCGGGTTCCTCCCACCCTGCACACACCTCTCATGTCCGGGTCCAACGCCATTTCCGGCATCACCATCGTGGGGGCCATCGTCGTGGTGGCAGCCGGCTACACGGGCGCCGCACGCTGGCTGGGGGTGGTGGCCCTGGCCATGGCCACCATCAATGTGGTGGGCGGCTACGTGGTGACTCAGCGCATGCTCAACATGTTCACAACCCGCAAGAAGAGCAGGCGAAGAGGCCGGTCGTGATCAGCACCCCTCTCCTGCACCTTGCCTACCTGGTGGCGGCGGTTCTCTTCATCATGGGGCTGCGGCAGCTCTCCTCGCCGCGCACGGCACCCAAGGGGAATGCCACCTCGGCCCTGGGCATGCTCATCGCCGTGGCGGCCACCCTGCTGGCGTTCGAGATCATCCAGCCCGTGGATCTTCTCCTGGGAGTCGGTGCGGGGATCCTCATCGGCGGCGTGCTGGCATGGCGCATCCAGATGACGGCCATGCCGCAACTGGTGGCTCTCTTCAACGGTCTGGGCGGTGCCGCTTCGGCTCTGGTGGTGCTGGCCGAGTTGACCCGCCCCAAGGCGACGCCGCTGGAGAGCAGCAGCCTGGTGGCAGCCGGCGTGGGCATCCTCATCGGCAATATCACTCTCATGGGCAGCCTCATGGCCTTTGGCAAGCTGCAAGGGGTGATCCCCACCGGTGCCATCCGCAGCCGGATCTTGCCGTGGCTCAACCTGATGCTGCTGCTGGCCTGCCTGGGTTTCACCGGCGCTCTCGTGGGCGCCCCTGACAGCATGGTGATCATGCTCACCCTGGTGGGACTCTCCCTGGTCCTGGGCGTGACCGGCGTCATGTCCATCGGTGGCGCCGACATGCCGGTCATGATCGCGTTTCTCAATGCCCTCTCGGGTCTGGCGGCGAGTGCCACGGGGTTTGCCCTTCATAATGAGGTCCTCATCGTGGCTGGCTCCCTGGTGGGCGCCAGCGGCATTATCCTGACCAACATCATGTGCAAGGGGATGAATCGCTCCCTGGGCAATGTCATGTTTGCCGGCGTGGGCGTCGCAGATGGCTCCGGTGGCGCTCTGGCGGCGCCCGGGGGCGGAACCGTCAAGCAGGCGAGCCCCGAAGAGGCGGCTCTCATGCTTGTCGAGTCGGAACTGGTCATCGTGGTGCCCGGCTATGGGCTGGCGGTAGCTCAGGCCCAGCACGCCGTGCGCCAGCTTGCCGATGAGCTGGAGAAGAAAGGGGTGGAGGTTGTCTACGCCATTCACCCGGTGGCCGGCCGCATGCCCGGCCACATGAATGTCCTCCTGGCGGAGGCCGACGTGGATTACGAGAAGCTCAAGGACCTGGACGAGGCCAACCCCTTGTTCCCGCAGGCCGACACCGTTCTCGTCATCGGTGCCAACGATGTGGTGAACCCGGTGGCCAGGACCGATACGTCCAGCCCCATTTACGGCATGCCCATTCTGGATGCCGACAAGGCGGCCTCGTGCCTCGTGCTCAAACGCAGCATGCGGCCCGGTTTTTCGGGAATCGAGAATCCGCTCTACAGCAGCGATCGGACCATGATGGTGTTCGGCGATGCCAAGGACACTCTCCTGGAGCTGATCGCGCAGGTCAAGCAGAACTGATTCCATGCGGATCGTCACCTGGAACGTCAATTCGGTACGCAGTCGTCTGGACCGTGTCTTGGCATGGCTCAAGCGCCATGAGCCCGACGTGGTGTGCCTGCAGGAAACCAAGACGGTGGATGAGACGTTCCCTGTGGAACCCTTCGAGGTTCTCGGCTACAGCCTGGCCCTGTTCGGCCAGAAGACGTACAACGGTGTCGCCATCCTGTCGCGCCTGAAGATGACCGGCATCCGCAGAGGGCTGTCCGGCGACGGGCCCGAGGATCAGAAGCGCCTCATCGCCGCCGAGATAGACGGTGTCACGGTGATCAACGTTTATGTGCCCAACGGCTCGGAAGTCGGCTCCGAAAAATTTGCCTACAAGCTCGCCTGGCTGGCACGTCTGAGGGATGACCTGGAGGCCTCCTTCGACCCTCAGGTGCCCCTGGTCCTGTGTGGCGATTTCAATATCGCTCCGGAAGACCGGGATGTGCATGACCCTGAGGAGTGGCGCGGCAAGATTCTTTTTCATCCCGACGAACATGCCGCCCTTCTGCGCCTGCGGGAATGGGGCCTGGTGGATGCCCTGCGCCTTCACCATGTCCAGGAGGGTCTGTATACCTGGTGGGATTACCGGGCTGCGTCCTTCCGCCGCAACCGGGGCCTGTGTATCGACCACCTTCTGTTGACCCGGCCGCTGGCGGAACGATGCCGGGATGTGACCATCCATAAGGAAGAGCGTGCCGGCGAAAAGCCCTCGGATCACGCCCCTGTCATGGCCACTTTCAAGTAAACTCCGCGTATGAACGAGAGAGGTGAACCAGATTGGCGGCACGCCGGGGAGACGGCGACTGGGCCGCCACGTCCGACATCTTCATGGTGGCAAAGGATGGGCCAGCACCTGCGCCGGCGGCTCCTGGCGGGCCTTTTTGTCATCTTCCCGGTTGGTTTCACCATCTGGATTCTCTACATCCTGTTCAGGGTCCTTGACGGATTCCTGAGCCCGGCCATCGATCCTCTGATCGGATTCCATATCCCGGGCCTGGGGCTCCTGGGGGTGGCGGTGCTTCTGTACCTGGTGGGCCTCCTGGCGGCCAATGTGTTCGGGCGGGAATTCCTCAAGGGATTCGACTCGCTGCTCAAACGCATGCCGGTGGTACGCGCCATCTATGTGGCCTGCAAGCAACTCATGGATACCCTGCGCCTGCCGGGGAAGACCGTCTTTCAGCGCGTTGTCCTGCTGGAGTATCCGCGCCGGGGGATCTGGGCACTGGCGTTCGTCACAGGGACGGCGCACAGGGAGTCGGACCAGGCGCCTCTCCTGCATCTCTTCCTGCCCACCTCGCCCAATCCCACCAGCGGCATGATGCTGATCTTGCTGGAGGGCGAGGTGCGGGAACTGGACATGAGCGTGGAAGACGGCGTGCGCCTTGTGGTCTCCGGCGGCATCCTCTCACCCGATTCATATCCCCTGCCAGATAAGTAGCCGGCGCCAGGGGGGGCAAGATGCTGCTGCAACCCCGTGCCGGGGAGTGACGGACGCGCGGCTGAATTTCTTTTCTTAACTGTTCCCTGCGTCACTGATCGAGCGGCCGGCGCGGGCCTGGCCGCGGGGGACCGCGTCGCGGTGAAGATTTCGCTTATGGTACACGGTGAGCAGCGACTGATTGCCAGTTTTCCTTTCTAATTTCCAGAAGTCGTCCTCATCGCTTCACCTTCACGTTGTGTATCGCTCGCGGGGCGGCCATGACCAGCCCCAAAATCTCATCTGCCTCTGCCGCTTCCATCATCAGATGGGTGAGCACGGGATGCTGGCACGGGTACGGGGCGAAGCACCGCTGGGATTGGTGTGGCGGCTGGGGCGGGAGGGTAGAGGGGGCGCCTACCGGAATGAACTGAGGCTCAGGTCACATCGGGATCGGTCAGGCGCTTCACTATCACCACGGTGCGATCATCCCGCAGTGGGTCATCGGGAGCGAACCGCTCCACCGCCGCGAAAATGATCTCCACCATTTCCCTGGCGCCAACATTGCGATTCTCCCGCACCACCTGCATGAGGCGCTCGCGGCCGAATTCCTCTTCTTGGCCGTCATGAGCTTCGGTGATGCCGTCGGTATAGAAGACCAGGAAGTCGTCCCGCTGCATGAGCACATAGCCACGGGCGTAACGAACGTCGGGACTGGGGCCCAGGACCGGCCCGCCCTTGCGCAGCACCGTGAACGTGTCATCGTGGAGGTGAAGTGTGGGCACATGTCCGGCGTTGCAGTAAAGGAAGTTCCCGTTGCGCTCCGCTTCCCCGTAGAAGAGAGAGACGAACTTGGACGACAGGGACGTCTCGTGAAACACCCGGTTGAGTTTTTCCACGGTGCGGACGAGCTTGAATTCGTCGGCGAGACCCATACGCATGCCGGTGACCACATCCCGCGCCTGCAGAGCCGCCGGCAGGCCATGCCCCGAACTGTCGGCCACCAGGATACCCAGGGTGGTGTGGGCCAGGGGAATGAAGCTGAAGACATCCCCGCCCACGGCCTCCATGGGTTTGGAGCGGCCGAATATGTCGTAGCCCTCCAGACGGGGCACCTTGCGCGGAAAGAGATTGCTCTGGATCGCGCGCACCTGGGCGATGTCCATCTCCGCGCCGATAAGTCGCAACTGGCTGTTGATGACGTGGCGCACGGTACTGAGGGAATAGAGGACGGTCTCCCGGTTGGCGTCGGGAGCCAGGGTGAAGGAGATGATCCAGTCGTCATCGGCGCCGACGACGATGGCGGCAAAGGTCTCCACCTTGAGCGGTCCTTCGATAGCGGGATCGAAGTGGGGGTTGGAGCGGTCCGAGATCAGCAGGCGCCGCTCTCGCAGGTCGCGAATCATCGGATAGGACGAGGGGATCCTGTACCCGGGACCTGCGCGCTCCGCACCGTCCTGGCAGCGACCGACCATGGTTTCCAGCTCGTAATAGCCTGCTTCCCGGCGATAGATGCGGCCCCCTTGGATGCCCAGGGACTCGTGATACTGGTTGACCAGGGATTCCAGAAAGATCGACAGGGCTCTCCCGGTCTGGGTGCTCTCCTCGATCTCCCGGATGGTCTTTTCCAGTTGACGGTAGAGGCCCCAGTAATCATTCTTTCTCCGTTGCTTTACCATGGAGATGCCTGCGGGTGGCCTGTGAAGAACCATGAAAGGGTTGACATGAGTGGACCTCGGGGACAGGAGAATGGGGTGGCTTGGCAGTCGCCAGGAGACGTTATGCCCGTCTCCGGGGAAGTGTCAATCCTGTGGGCTATAATCGCCCTCTGCCGCCGTCCGGGGCGGGCGGCGCAAGGGAGCAGGCAGGTGCCATGACACGTGTGAAATTCATGTTCGCAGCCATGCAGGCAGTGCTCATTCTGGCTGGGCCCTCTGTACCGGGCCTTGCCGGCAGCAACAGCTCTGCGACCCGGGAGCCCTATTTGACCCACTCGGCTCAGGATACCGGCGGGGGCACGGTGCGCCTGGAACTGGTGCCGTCCCTGGCGTCGGATCCGGCCGGCAGCCTGCGCCTGCGGGCGGTCCTGCAGGGACCTCTCAGCGGTGAGGGGGCGACGGATCTCTATGCCTTCAACGCTGTCCTCCGCCTGCCGGGAGAGCTGGTGCGGTACGTGCCCGGCTCGGCGCGCAAGGGTGACCTCCTGGGTCAGGATGGAAGGGACTGGATGGTCACCGCCGCGGTCTCTCCCGGTCACGAGGATGTCCTCACCGTGGGCGGCTCCCGCCTCGGAGCAGTGCCGGGGGTGGCGGTGCCGGCCGGTTCCTGGGAGCTGTTTTCGCTGGCCTTCAAGGTCAAGGGGCCGGGAGCGGCGCCATTTACCTGGGAAGAGGCGACCTTTATCGACGCCAGGATACGTTCTGTGGACGTGGCCCGTTTTGTGGGTGCGACGCTGCACCTGGACGCCGAGGAAGACACATCTTTGTCGGAGGACCCTCAATGAGACGTTTCCCAATCCGGATGTGCATCGGTGTCTTGACCCTCCTGGGGGCTATCGCCGGACCTCTGGCGGCCGAGTTGCCGTACATCACACAGGCCCGCCATGGCAGGGATCCAGGTGGCGAGCCGCGCATGATCATCACGGCCTCGGCCCAGGTTGAACTGGTGACCCTGGTGGCCGCGCGCGCTGATTATCAGCGGAGTGTCAATCCGCCGCAGGCCGATAATCCCCTGGGTACCTTCTGGAATCAACGCTCCAGGCCGTTCGGTATCCATGATGCCCCACGTCATCTGCGTGAGTTGCGCAATCACGGCCTGTGGGGAGATCGACTCCTGGAATTCGCCCTCCACCTTTCCAGTCCGCCGGCCCTGGAGCGCGTCATCCCCTGGTCCTCCGATCTTCTCGACGCGGCACGGGGTGAATCCATGGAGGACCCGGCAGGAGTTCTGGACCAGTTGCGGCTGGAGATAAAAGATTTTGGCGAGAAAGTGCGTTTCAATGATCACTTCTCCGCCAAGGAGGCTGATTACGGCGCCATGGTGGCGGGCCTGGAATCGATGCTCGAAGGACAGGATCCCATGGCGCAGAACGCCGCGTTCTGGGGGGTGAAGCCCGGTGGAGACCTCTATCTGATCCCCTCGCCTCTCATGGCGGGCGGATACCTGGCGAGTATCAAGGTCGGCAGCAGGACCCACCAGTTCCTGGCGTTCGGGCCGGCCCTGGCCGTGAGGGTTGTGGATGCCAACTTCCTGGACCATCTGCTCAATCATGAGCTCAGCCATCTCATCGTCGATCCGATCCTGCGTGCCCACGTGGACGGCCTGGACGCATCATCGGCCCTGTGGCGTCCTCTGGCGCAGAGACTCAGGTCTGCAACCCATGTGGTGACCTGGACCGACGGCATCGGTGAGCATCTCCTGCGGGCCTACAATATCTATCTCGTGCAGCAAGAAGACCCGGTTCAAGCTGATCTGTATGTAAGCACCGAGGAGGCCGGAGGCTACATCTACACGCGTCCGTTCCTGGGTATTCTGTCGGAGTATGCCGGTGACAGGGAACGCTGGCCGTCTCTGGAAGCCTACATGCCGACACTCGTGGAGCGCCTGGCTGCCATGGCCGAAAAGGTCCGCGACCTGGATCCCTCCACCCGCGTTCCGGATTTCCAGCTGTCCAATGCCGGGTTCGAGGAGGGTGGCGGCGCCTGGATCGCGCGCGACTGGATGCTGGTCCGGGCGGGAGATCTGCCTGGCAAGGCCGCAGGGTCGTTCACCGAGGTCCGGCGGGATACCCAGGTCGCCCACGAGGGCACGGCGTCGCTGCGCCTGCGCATCGGTCCGGACACAACCGGTCTGGTGGCGGTGGAGCAGGGGCCCCTGGCTGTACGCTCGGGCGGCACGGTGCGGGCTTCGGCGTGGGTCAAGACCGAGGAGGTCCAGAGGGAAGGAATCCAACAAAAAGTCTGCGGCCTCTATGTGATCTTTTTCAACAGATCTGGTGAGGTCATCAGCCGGGGCGAAAGCGATTCGGCGGTGGGTACCCTGGACTGGACCCTCCTGTCAGCCGAGTTCGTTGCGCCGGCCGATACGGTCCGGGCCGGATTCGGCATCCTGCTGGGCATGAGTGGCACGGCCTGGTTCGACGACGTGGACTTTGAACGGGTCGACTAGGCCGGGGGCGTCTCGCCGGAAGGCTGCACCGCGGTCCACGAGCCTGGTCCCCGTGCCGGTGATTGCCGCGGACACAAGCCTCGCCCGCCTGGATCCGCTCAGCCGCTACCTGCGTGAGGTCTCGGCCTATTCTCTGCTCACGGCGGAAGAGGAGCGGGAACTGGCTCTCAGTTACCGCCGGGATGGAGATGTGCAATCGGCAGTGCGTCTGGCCACCGGCAATCTTCGCCTGGTGGTGAGTATCGCCTTCCAGTACCGCAGCACCTGGCAAAATGTTCTCGACCTGATCCAGGAAGGCAACGTGGGGCTCATGAAGGCCATCGAGAGGTTCGATCCTCATCGTGGCCTCAGGTTCTCGACCTATGCCACCTGGTGGGTGAAGGCCTACATGCTCAAGTACCTGCTGGACAACTGGTCGCTGGTGAAGTTCGGCACCAGTAATGCCCGGCGGAAGGTTTTCTTCAACCTGCGGCGGGAGCAGGAGAGGCTGCGGCTCAAGGGCGCGGATGCCCGCCCGGCGGATCTGGCGCGTCAACTGGAGGTTTCGGAGAAGGACGTGGTGGAAGTCGGCCAGGCGCTGGATTTCAAGGACGCTTCCCTGGACGCCCCGCTGGGGGAGGGCGCGACGGACACCCACGCGTCCCTGCTGCCGGCGGTGCAGCCGGCGCCGGATGAGGTGGTGGCCGAAGAGGAGTCACGCCGTATTCTTCGCGAGCAGTTCGCGCGCTTTGCCGCCGAGCTTGCTCCCCGGGAAAAGGCCGTGTTCCAGGACCGGCTGGCGGCGGAAGATCCGTTGACGCTGCAGGAACTGGCGGACCGCTTCAAGATGACCCGCGAGGGGATGCGACAGGTGGAGAAGCGTCTGGTGAAGTCATTCAAGACCTTCGTGGAGCATGAAATGACCGGATACGATCTGAGGTGGCAGGGCATCGCCAGGGAGAAGGCATGAAGACCCGGGCGTGGGTCGCCACCAGCCTGGCCTGGCTGCTCCTGGCATCAGCCTGCGGCGGAGGAGGCGGGGACGAGCCGGACTGGATTCTGGTGGGTGGTGTGGTGCTCACCGGTGAGGACGATGCACCACGGGCCGAGGCCCTGGCCGTGAAGGACGGCCGCATTGTCGGGGTGGGCCCTCGATCCCTGATCGAGGCCATGGCCGGGCCGGCCACACGCCTGGAGGATCTGCGCGGCCATGTGGTGGTCCCGGGCCTGGTGGATGCTCACGGGCATGTTCTGGGGCTGGGTTTTTCCCTCCGCCGGGTCGAATTGCGCGGTGCCGGGACCTATGCCGAATTGATCCGGCGAGCCGCAGACCGGGCAGCGGAGCAGGAGCCTGGCTCCTGGATCCTGGGTCGCGGCTGGGACCAGACTCTGTGGGAGGGAGGTGAGTTCCCTCACCACTGGGAGCTCTCGGCGGCTGTGCCCCATCACCCTGTGCTTCTGGATCGGGTGGATGGGCATGCCGCGCTGGCCAATGAAGCGGCACTGGTCCTCGCCGGTATCAACCGGGACACGCCGGATCCTCCCGGGGGGCGCATTTTCCATGATGCGGAGGGCTTGCCCACCGGGGTCCTCATCGACAACGCCATCGGCCTGGTCGAACCTCATGTGACCCCTCCCTCCCGCGCCGAGCAACTGGAAGCCCTGGACCTGGCCGTTCACCATCTGGCGGCCCTGGGTCTCACCGGCGTTCATGATGCCGGCGTGGGTTACAACCCGACTCTGGGGCTGGCTGACCCGCAGGACCCAGGCTGGGGCATGGTGGATCTCTACCGGGAACTCCTTGCCGCCGGGCGATTGCCCATCAGGGTCTACGTGATGCTGGGTGGCAATGGTGCTTCTCCCGGGCAGGAAGCGTATTTCGCCCGGCCGCCGGTTCTGGGTGAGGGGGATGGCATGATCACGGTCCGCGCCATCAAGGTGGGCGTGGATGGGGCTCTCGGTTCCCGTGGCGCCGCCCTTGTCGAGCCCTACACGGATCGACCTGGGACCCGCGGGCTCCTCCTCCGGGATCAGGCGACCCTGGATCGGCTCATGAGCCGTGCCTTCGCCGACGGCTGGCAGGTGGCGGTGCATGCCATCGGTGACCGGGCGAATCGGATGGTTCTGGATGCCGTGGAAAAGGCTCGCCGCGATCACCCGGACGTCGCCGATCCGCGCCCGCGGGTGGAGCATGCCCAGGTGTTGCGCCCGGTTGATATCCCGCGCTTCGCCCGGCTGGGTGTCATCGCATCCGTCCAGCCAACCCACGCCACATCGGATCGACGCTGGGCCGCGACCCGGCTTGGCGAGGAAAGGCTGCAGGGCGCCTATGCCTATGGTTCCCTGGCGGGTGCCGGAGCCGTGCTCGCCTGCGGGTCGGATTTCCCCGTTGAGAACGCCGATCCTCTCGCCGGACTGCAGGCGGCCGTGGCCCGGACCGATGCCCGGGGTGAGCCCGAGGGAGGATGGCGCCTCCAGGAAGCCCTGTCACCGGCCGCTGCCCTGGCCTGCTTCACAAGAGGGCCTGCCTACGCCGCTTTCATGGAGGACGAAACCGGGCGCCTGGCGGTGGGTCTGCGCGCCGACTTCACCGTGCTTGACGGAGATCCCCTGACCGTGGACGTGGGGACTCTGTCCGCCCTCAAGGTGGTGCGTACCGTGGTGGGTGGCCGTACGACCTACCAGGCTTCCTCTCCCTGAGCCTCGTGACGTCCCGAAATAATCCGCCGCCGATCGCCGAGGCCTGGCGTACACCCCGCCGCCTGCAGGCGCTGGTGGAACTGTGGCGTGAGGCGGGCCGGCGAACGGAGATCCCCGTGCAGGGGCGCAGCATGTTCCCTCTCCTCCGGGATGGGTGGCGCCTGGAACTGGATCACGGCATGGTGGAGCATCCCCGTGGGAGCATCATCGTGTTTCTCCAGGGGCGTGTTCTTGTGGCTCATCGGGTGGTGGGACGCCGGCGCAACGGGGCCTACCTGACCAAGGGTGATGCCCTGCTCCATTATGACCGGCGCCCGGTTCTGCCGGTCAAGGTTCTGGGTCGGGTTGTGGCGGTGCATCATGAGGGCGGCGTGATCCGGCTCACCGGCAGGCGGCAGCGCCTGCTGGGGCGCACCGTAGCCATGGTTTCCGTGCTGGTGGCCGAATTGCACCGGGCCGCGGCGCCCCTGCGTCGCTGGACCACCGCCGCCGGGCGTCTTCCCGGCGCCCTTCCCGGTCCCACCCGATCCCTGGGAGCCGTCAATCGCCGGGTCATGGCGGTGGCAGGGCGCCTGCTGGGGAGGGCTCAGCCGCCCCCCGGCCATCCAGACAATCCCGGTGGCGATGGCGGCGCGTAGAGGTCCGGCACGCGCGCGCCCCAGCAGACGAGCAGGATGGCCAGGATCACCGTGGCCCATATCATCTGCCGGTGGCGGCGGGGCCGCCGCGGGGTCGTGGCACGCCATGGGAGAACGGCCATCACAGCGCCCACCACCAGTACCGGCATCAGGGGCAGGCGGAAGCGGGACATGCCGAACGTCACCACATGTACCGCCAGGGTGTAGAGCACCATGATGACGGTGAGTTGCCACCACGCACCGCCGTGGCGTGTCCAGCCCCATACCGCCAGAGCCATGAGGGCCATGTTGAACAAGGCGATGACCGTGACCGCCCCGTGGGCCAGAGGCGGCGGCCAGTCCCCGTAGAGACCACGGCGGATGTGACGGACCAGAAACGAGGTCGGGTTGACCAGGTCGGCAACCTTCGTACCGGCGCGGGTCACGAAACGGAGAGGATGCTGGATGATCTGTTCCACGCCGTAACGGGTCAGGCAGGCGTCGAGATCCACCAGGTCGGCATCTTGGCATCCCGCCTGCAGGACAACGCCGCGGGTTGAGCGTCCCGTGCCCCAGTCCCAGTTGCTGGGGGCGACGGGGTTGTTGCCCCGCACCAGGTTCTTGCCGGTTGTGGTCTCGATGAGAACCAGGCGGCCGTAGGCCGCATAATTACGCGCCGTCCACGGCAGGATCACCGCCATGGTTCCGGCCATGAGCAGCACCGCCACCCGGACTCCACGGCGCGTGGGTGTGCCCGCGATGACCCAGACGGCCAGGAGAGGGACCAGGTACAGGGGCAGCACCTTCACCAGGCAGGATGCCCCCATGGCCAGGCCGGCGGCCAGGGCCAGAGGGCCGGAAGCGCGCATGCGGGCGGTATGGATCAGAAGCAGGGCGCCTGTGAAGAGAGTGAGGAACAGGGTCTCGCTCCACAGGTAGTGGGCGTAGGCGACGAGAGTGGGGTGGAACGCCACCAGGAGGGCGGCGGCCATGCCCACGCGCTCGCCATCCGGCCGGCCCGCGTCCCTGGCCGCCTGCCGGCCCAGGAGAAAGATCATGGGGACCAGGAGAGTGGAGAGGAAAGCCTGGGTGACGCGGGCGCCACCCAGCCCCAGGCCCAGCTTCAGGTGGCCGGCCAGGTAGGCGATGTATCCCGGCGGCCAGTAGTGGCGGGCATGGGGTTGAAAGCCTTCGCCGTCGGCAAGCTGGTGAGCCAGGTTGCCGTAGAAACATTCATCGTAGGCACAATCGATATCCCAGGCCGCGGCCACCCCGGCCAGGCGGACGGCCAGGGCCGCCAGGATCAGGAGCCACAGTCTCACGAGCCGGGGGGGCAGTGGTCGGTGAGGCGAGACATGGTCTCGGGCATGTCATCTTCTCCCTGGAGATATCCCAGGGACTTGAGGCGCTCCTGGGCCTCGGGAGAGAGAAGTCGCGGCGCTTGCAGGTGGAAGTCCTTCTCCCTGACGAACTCGCAGGCTCTGGCTCTGAGGGCGGCCGTTCTCTCGGGATAAGCGGCGGCCACGTTCTCCTGCTGCAGGGGATCGGCGGCCAGATCGTAGAGTTCTTCCGGGGCGATGCTGAACCCCAGGTCCGAGCCCGGTTTGAACGGGGCGCCGTAGGGGACCACAGCATCAGGATTCCAGATGTAGCGCCAGTTTCCCTGCCCCACAATGACCATCTTGTCCCCCCACTCGGCAAAGGTCGTCTCGGCGCCTGTGGCACCTGCCTCCCGGCGGGCCAGGCCGGCCCGGCTCCCCCCCTCCATGCCCAGGTTCTCGGAGGCCAGCCCCAGAAGATCCAGCACCGTGGGGGCAATGTCCACGGAGGCGATGGGCATCTCCGCGACCTGGCCGGCAGGCAGATGGCCCGGCCATCTCAGGATCAAGGGGATGGAGAGAACCTGCTGGTAGACCGAACTGAGGTGGTAGTAGTAGGCATTGTGGTCGCCCAGTTCCTCGCCGTGGTCGGCGGTGAACACCACCAGCGTGTCGTCGGCGAGTCCTGCCGCTTCCAGGGCGGTGAGCAGATCGCCGATATGGGCATCGGTGGAACTGACCTGGCTGTCATAGATGGCAAGGAGTTGCCGCCGCTGGGCCGGTGTGGGAGGTGTCCGGGCCAGGGTGAGCTGGGCCAGGGAATCGTCATTCACCGCGAAGGAACCATCGTACTCATCCCTGGCGAACTCCGGCACCAGGTCGAACGGCTTATGAGGATCGATGTAGTGAACCCAGGCGAAGAATGGCGGGTCTCGATCCTTCGTCATGAAGGTGATGGCTTCCCTGGTGATGGCCGTATCCCATTCAGGCTGGTCATGGCTCATCCACTGCCGTCGCATCCCCGGGGCCGGGGGACCTGCGTCTCCCCACCAGGAACAGAAGAGCACCGCCAGGCCCCTGTTGGGGGCGTCACACATGTTGGACAGGAAGGCACCGGTCTCGTAACCGGCCGCGGTCAGCCGCTGGGGCAGGGTGACGAACTGTTCATCCAGCTTGGCCCCGTTATTGCGGATCTGGTGTGTGCGGGGATGGAGGCCTGTCATCAGGGTCGTGACGGATGGCCAGGTCAATCCCCTGGGAGCCTGCACCGAAGCAAACCGCACTCCTTGCCGGGCCAGGCCGTCAATGTGAGGCGTGTTCCCCTCGGGACCGCCGTAGCAGGTGACTCGATCCAGGCGCAATGTGTCGACCGAGATGAGGAGGACGTTGGGGGCCCGGGGTTCCTGGAGTCCGCAGGCCGCGGCTGCCAGAGCCACCACGCAGGCCGTGGTTCCCAGAAGGTACCGGCTCATGAATCGGTTTCTCCGCCTTCTCTTCTCTGGTAAAAATTCATCATGGTGTCTGCCAGGGGTACCGAGCGCCAGCGATAACGATCATGGAACCCGGGCAGTTCCAGGAGCTCGCGCTCCGACACGTAAAGATATCCCCTGGCGAGATTCCTTTCCGGCAAGGGCATCCTGCTGAATCGCGCTTCCGTGAACAGGATCACATGGGGAAGGCCGGCCAGGACCAGCGCGCCATCGCCCTTCTCGTGTCCGGCGGGACCACGGCCCATGCTCGGCATCTCACGGTGGCCGATGGCCGCATGATTGATTCCCCACATATCCAGCGTGCGCCGACCCGTGTAATAAGGAATTGCTCCTGCCGGTCCCGTGGCGATGAGGGCGTCCGCCGGCAGGTTCGCGTCGAACCAGGCTGCCGCCTGGCGCAGAATCTTCAGATCCGTCTGGCGCCACGCGGCAAAGTAACGCGCCTGACCGGAGCCCATGGCCGCCCAGATCAGCAGGCCGGCGGCCAGGATCAGGACCAGAGCCTGACCTCGGCGGGGCTGGACTCTGCTCAGACCGGCAAGAAGACCCGCCAGCCCGCTGCAGGCCAGGACGGCCAGGAGCGGCAGGCTCCAGACCAGGAAGCGGAAGGTGGGTTTGAAATCGCCACCTTCCAGCGCCACACCCGCCGTGGCGGCAAGCCAGACCACGCCGGTGAGGACGATGGCACGCTGTCGGGGTCTCTCCTGCCGCAGGGTTCCCGATGCCAGCAGGGCCAGGATCGCCAGCAGGACCCACGGCAGGAAATGCAGCCAGCCGGAACCCACGTAGAGCAGCCCGCGGAGAACCTGGTCCCAGCCGCCACCGGTCTTGGCGTGAAACGTATGGGGCAGCCAGGCATGGTAGGTGAGCAGACGGAAGACGAGATGGGGGACCACAGGCACGGCGAACAGGATGAGGGACATCACCTGAAGGCGCCCCGGGCGGCGGCGCAGCCGGGCCAGACCCAGCCAGTCGGCCAGGATGACCACGGCGAAGACCAGGTACCCCTCCGGCCGGGTGAGAGCGCTCAATCCCAGGAGCAGGGCGGAGTAAGGAACGGCCTTGTGTCCCTCCCCGGTGGCGACGATCTCGGTGGCACGGCGCGCCAGGGCCGCGGTGACCAGAGCGGCCATGAAGGTGGTCTCGAGGCCCTGGATGGCCTCCACCACGAAGAAGGAATTCGCTGCCAGCATGCCGGCGGGAAGGGCCCACAGGAGCGGGTAGCGGGGCATGAGAGTCCGGGCCAGGAAATACGTTGCCATCTGCGCGCCCATGGCGGCCAGCAGGCCCAGGGTGCGCGCGGCACTCTCCGCATTCAGGCCGAGAGCCGTGGTACCGGCCAGCAGCAAAGTCCAGAGGAAATTGGTGTAGCCCTCCACCGGTTGCGGGTCGCCTGCATTGAAGACCAGGCCGTGCCCCGTGGCCAGGTTACGGGCGTAGCGGAACGAGATGAAGGCGTCGTCGGAGAGGCAGTCGGGGGCGAGCATGCCCAGAAGGGGGACAGCCGCCATAGCTGTGGCCAGAAGGAGGAGAGCCCAGGTGGCGGGTCGCACAGCGAGAGTCGAACTGCCTGTCAGGGTGTCGCCTTATCTGCGGCAGGGGTGGGGGCCGCAGGTGGGGCTGCGCCGGCCAGATATCTTTCCACGGCGGCTCTTACGGCCGGGAATTCGTGTCCCGCGGTCAGGAAGAGCTGGGCCTGCAGGGCGCTGCGCAGGGCCGGTTCGTTGGCAGCGAAGACTTTTTCCAGGTATGCCAGCGCTCCGGCCTCATCGTCCTTCATCAGCGAGGACTGGGCAAGGCCGTAATAGATCGCAGGTTGCTCACCCCCGGTACGCAGCGCCGCCAGGAGCTCTTCATCGGCGTGCTCAGGGTCGCTTCGAGCCAGGGCCACCTGCCCCATGATGTAGTACGCTTGGGGGTCGTCGGGAACGCTGACCCGGACGTTGTCCACTTCCAGGGCGGCCTCATCATAGAGACCCAGGTGCAGAAACTGTTCTGCGATGGTCAGGGTCGCCCCGGGTTCCCTCACCTTGTCAGGCAGGGACTTGCGCCAGGCGGCCCGCGCTTCAGGCAGTCGTCCTGCCTGGGCATGCAGATCCCCCATTTCTTTTTCCACAAGACGATCCTGGGGGTCGATGCGCTGGGCCTCTTCCAGGAGAATCAGAGCGCCCTCGGGTGAGTCGGTGGCCAGGGCAGCCCGGGCGAGAGTGCGGTAGGTCGCGCTGGATCCGGGTGAAAGTGTGGCGGCCGACGCCAGCAGGCGTTGTGCTTCCTCCGGCTGGCCGGAGTCGAGGAAGATCTGGCCCAGGGCGAAATCCAGGGTCGCCGAGGCCGCTTGCCCCGATGCCGCGGCGCGGGCGGCGGGAATGGCTGCATCAGGATGGCCTTCCATGAGCAGGTGGCGGGCCAGCTTGAGTTTGAAATCGATGCGTGTGCCCGCATTGCTGGCGGCATGTTGCCACGCGTCGGCCGATGGCCGCCCCAGTTCATCTTCCAGGGTCGCCAGGGAGCTCCACAGATCGGCGCAGGGGCCGGCCGCAATGGCGAGGCGCCGAAGAGCCACGACGGCCTCGTCGGGTCGGCCCTGGCCACGCCGGATGGCGGCTTCCATGCGGCCGGCCATGGGTGTCATCCGTGCCGCCGCAGGCCACCGGGACATGCTTGTCAGAGCTTCACCGAAACGCTGAGCCGTCAGCAGCGCCGAGGTGTCGCTGGCTGCGGCCATGAGCGCAGCACGTTCCTGCTCGTCCAGGACCAGGTACGGTTCAGGTCCCAGGTCGGGAGCGGCAGGTACGCCATCTTCTCCGGCGATGGCGGTCCGGGAGACACCACCCCTGCGTATCTGCCGCAGAGGCGGAAGGTGATAGCTGAAGAAGGGGATGTACGACTCGGAATAGAGAGGACGATCCGGATCTTCCGACCCCTCGCCGGTGCGCAGCAGGGCAGCCTGGGAACGGCCGTCAAGGGGCCCACCCATGGTTGCGGGCGCCAGGCCGGCGAGATCCGCGAGAGTCGGTGCCAGGTCCAGAAGGCTGACAGGTTGATCCAGTCTGCGTGCTTTCCCGTTGCCGGGAGCCTGGACCACCAGGGGCACATGCAGGACCGAGGGTGAGAGGGTCTGTCCATGTGTCCTCTCGCCCTGGTCACCCAGCGCCTCACCGTGATCGGCGGTCACCACGATCCACGCGTCGGTCATGAGGCCGTGGTCGGACAGCCCGTCCAGAAAGTCGGCCAGGGCTCCGTCGGCGGTGGCGAGAGCCGCGTCATACCTCTCTTCGACCGTCCCGGGCTCACCGCCGCCCAGGTACGGGTAATGGGTGTCGTGGAGATGAATCCAGGCGAACGTCGGCACCTTCCGATGCAGTTCCAGAAACTCCAGAGCCTCTGCAAACAGCGCCGGAGCGGCCAGGGAGCGCGTCTGTGAAGCCGCGGCCGGGTTGACCACCCGTCGAAAGCCCTCGTACAGGCCACTGTTCTCGTCGATGAAGGGAGCATTGACGAACATTCCCGTGGCCCACCCTCCTGCCAGGAGCCGGGTCGCCAGACGGGGCGTGTCACCTGAGAGGATGGACCCCTCGTCGTCAACAACGCCGGCAGCGGAGGGCACCCGGCCGGTCAGCATGCCCGTCAGGGCGGGCATGCTCAGAGGAGCGGGTGTCCATGCCTCGGTGAGAACGATGCCACCGGCGGCCATCTGGTCCAGCCTGGGCATGACGGAGGTGCTGGCGCCGTAGGCCACAAGACGATCCGTGCGCATGCTGTCGATGGTGATGAGAATCATGCGCCGGTCGGAATCGGCGGGAGCACAGGCCACGATGATGCACAAGAACATCGCCAGGAACAGGACGAGTCCTCCTTCACACCTGTGGAATCGTGGACTGCGGGTGTTCTCCATGGGGCGAGAACTATAACATAAGGATTGTGACTCCATACACGCGATCCGGGCGCGGTTCAGGCTCTCTGGGACTCCTGATTCTCCTGCTGGCGGCGGCCGCCTGCGGGCCGGGGGAGCAGCTCCCATCGGTGGTGATCGTGACGATCGATTCCCTGCGGGCGGATCATCTTCATCACGCCGGCGACCCGCGGGATCTGAGTCCGCGCCTGGATGCTCTGGCGGCGCAGGCGACACGCTTCAGCCAGGCCGGTGCCTCGGCCCCATGGACCACGCCGTCGGTCATGACCCTCTTCACCGGTCTCACGCCGGGGACCCACCATGTGGATCTCAACGACAGGGCCCTGGCTGCCACCGTCCCGACGCTGGCAGAGCTGTTCCGGGGGGCGGGATATCGCACAGCAGCCATCATGCCGGCCCTGACCCTGGCGGATCACTTCGGCTTCGACCGGGGCTTCGACGATTTCATCTTCGCCACCCAGGGACACAGCAATGTGTCCGGCCCCTGGTCCATCAATCATGCCATCGAATTTCTGCGCGACCACAGGGACGAGCCGATCTTTCTCTATGTGCACCTCTGGGATGTCCACTACAATTACAATCCTCCCGTTCCGCACTCAATCCGTTTTCAGGCCGGGCGCCCGGCAGGACCGGGCGAGACCGACGACATCACCGTCCTCGCAGGACCGGGTCATGACGCCGCCTCCCTGTCCCCGGAGCGGGTTGCCTGGCTGGAGGGGCAGTATGCCGGCGAGATCCTGTTCACCGATGAGCAGGTGGGGCGTCTGCTGGACGAGCTGGATCGCCTGGGCCGCACAGATGACACCGTCGTGGTGGTGACCGCCGATCATGGAGAAGCCTTCCTGGAGCACCGGGTCATGGGGCACACGGTTCACCTGTACGATGAAATGACTCATGTGCCCCTGCTGGTGCGCTGGCCGGGGCAGGTCATGGCGGGGCGGATCGTGGATGAGCAGGTGGGGTTGGTGGACATGATGCCGACCCTGCTCGATCTGGTCGGCATTCCCTTCGCTTCCCAGTGGTTCGAAGGCCGCAATCTGGCACCTCTCCTGCGCTCCAAGCGCCCCGAAGAAGAGGGACCTCCCCTCCTGCTGGGGACCTCACGGCAGGCCATGAAACGCGGCCTGCGCACGCCGTCCTGGTCGTACCAGGTGGACCTGGTCACCGGGGAGGACGAGCTGTACGACCTGGTTGCCGACCCTGGTCAGCAGGAGAATCTGGCCATCGCCCTTCCCCGCGAAGCCTCCATCTGGCACCGGCGCCTCTGTAAACGGCTGGCGCACCGTCTTCCGGGAGGTGAGGTCGGCATCGACCCGTTGCCCGCTGATCTGCAGGAGATTCTGGCGGCCGGCCTGCGGACGCTGGGATATGTCAGTCCTGCCGGCTCAAAGGGCGGCCGCCAGGGTGATCCGGCGGTGGAGCGGCAGAGGATCTTGAAGGCGACAGGCTGTCCCGTGGAGCTTCTTCCCGGCCCTTGAGCATCAGGAGCGGCGGGTCCGGGGGCGGAAGAGCAGCCACAGGATCAGGCCCAGCGCGGCAACGGTCAACGCCAGGAGAGACCAGGGCGATCGTGCCAGACTCAGCGCCGGTGAAGACCACCTCAGGTTCAGGCCGGAACCCTGCAGCGGCAAGGTCAAGACATCGGTGGCGGCATCATAGGTCCAGCGCACCGGTGCGCCGGAGTCGATGGCCGTGACCACGGCCGGCTCGCCGCCGACTCTTTCCATGCGCAGCTCACCGCTCCGGCCGCTGCCCCGCAGGGTCAGTCCATGGGCGTCAACCCGCAGCCGTTCAACCCTGTACCGGCCGTTCCCGGTGAGGAAGCCACGTTCGGTTTCCGCCCGCAAGCGTGCGGCCGGGATGCCCTCGGGTGGCAGGTCGCGCAGGAGAAGGATGGCGTTGGTGAACACCACCGGCTCACCGCGGGAATCCCAGATCTCGGCCCGCACAGCCTGTGCGGTGGCGGGAAGATCGGCTTCGAGCTGAACCCGTCCCGCCGCATCAATGGGTACCGTCTTGTGCACGCGTCCGTCCAGGACCAGGTCCGCCCGGCCACCTGCAGGCAACTTCTCGCCATGAACAACGACGGTGTGGACCCGGGCCGGGCCTATGACGACTGCACCCGGGCCGTGGATCTGATCCATGTCCAGGCGCAGGGAGCCGTGAAAGAGAAGAGGGTCGCCGAAGACGAGACGACCGGCAAGCAGAGCGTCGATGAGGCTGTCCCGGGATGCAGGGTCGACAGCAGGGCTGTCGTTGATGCCACCGAACCACCCCAGCCAGGTGGCGAAGTTGTTCTCGTCACGGGTGAAGCCGTTGCCCCGGCCCGAGCCGTGGGCATCGGTGACGCCGATGCCGCTGACCGGGATTCCCTCGGCCAGGGCCCGGTCCCAGAACGCCAGGTGCTGACGCAGATCACTGCCGCTGCGGAAGCGATAGCCGGCCTCCAGAAGGTCGGCGCCGAAGAGGCGGTGCTGGATCTCGTCCTCCAGGTACTCGGGAGGATAAGGGATGAAGCCGAACCCCAGGGGGTGATTCAGTGAGAGAGCCCCCTGTCGGCGATGGGTTTCATCCAGGGCGTCGGCCACGTAGTTGTCCTCTGTCACGGTGGTGTAATCCAGCAGGAAGCGCTGAGGTGTGTAGCTGTTGAAATGAGGGACGTAATAGGAGATTTCAGCGCTGACATGGCTTGCCAGGGCGGGGTAGAAATCGGTCCACGATTCCTGGAGCGCCAGCAGGGGGTCGCCGCTGACGGCCACCTCGAGCTGCAGGTTGTCCATGTTCCAGCGGGCGGCCCCCTCATGGACCGTGATACCGAACTGAATTCCCGTCAGGGCATTGTCCAGTCCTTCGGGGAGCAGGGCGCGGGCATGTGAGGACACAGGGATGACCAGCCGGGTCCAGCGGCCGGGCTCGATGGTGACCACTGAGGTCGCGCCGGGAGACAGGGGGGAGGGCATGACGACCTGGCGAGGAGCGCCCGAGCCGGGCAGGGTCTCGACGCGATACAGGAGCCGGCGATGCACCCTGGGCTGGTCCGAGAGTTCAAGCTCGATGGTGAATTCCGAGCCGAACGGATTCTCCAGGTCGGGAAAGAGGTCCAGGGCCAGAGAGAGGTCCTGGGCCAGCGATCGGACGTGCAGCGCGCGGTAGTGGCGAAAGCCCCAGGCGGCGGAGGGCGGACGGCCGCCGCCTGGGCCGCTGCGCCGGGCGCTGATCTCAAGACTGCGGGCGCCCTCGGTGGCGCGCTGGTCCGACGGGACGGCCTGTGCCTGCAACCCGGGGTCCAGGCGACGTGGATCCATCACCCAGCCGGGCATACCCGGGTCCTCTTCGAAGCTGAAGGTCGGAGGAAAGTCCAGTCCAATGATGCGCCAGTCGTGCTCCGTCCAGAAGACAGCGTCATAACCTGAGCGGGACATGAGATCCATCTGGGTGTCGACGCTGGCTGTCCCCTCCGAGAGGGAAGCATGGGTGTGCAGCGCCACCATGACGGGCCGCGGCACCCGGCGGTGGACAGCCGTGTTGTTGCCCTCACGGATCTCCCGCACGTCATCGCGGGGGTCGATTTCCACGAAATACTCGTTGACAGGGGATTCAAGTTGAAACACCAGCTCCGCCCGGCCACCCGGGTCCAGGGGCGGCAGCTCCAGCTCGAGCATCAGCCCGTCGCTCCGGGCCGGGATGTCCACGTGGGCCAGGCGCGGGTCATCCAGTGAGATGGTGACCTGGGCGGGTCCTGAGGGTTCGTCGGGTGGTGTGCCGGTGTCGCTGCTGCGGAAATAGCGTGTGACCCACCAGTTGCCGATGAAGACCTGGCGGACGTGGGCGACGCCGGAGAGAAGCGGGTCTGCCAGGGTGAAGGAGTGCGGGGTCACGCCCGCCGGCACGGTCAGATCAAACCCCCCGCCGGTTTGCCCGGTGGCGGCGTGCCAGCGAATCCAGTCCTGGTCGCGAACCAGCATGCCGGGAAGCGTCGCGCCCACGGGGGTGACGGCAAGGCCGCTCAGCGGCAGGCCGTCGCCATCCTCCAGGCGCAGGCGCCCTGAGAAGAAATCGCTGCCGGTGTTCCCGCGCCAGCGCACGCGCAGGCGCCAGCCCGAGGATGCGGGCTCGGGCCAGATCACCAGGGCCCGTTCTCCAGGCAGGATCTCATGGCGAGGGAAGGCGGAAGCCGTGGTCCCTGGAACCTGCAGGGGTGGTCGGTCCGTCAGGCGCACCGAGGTGGCAACCGAGGGACGCGATCCGCGATTGCTGATCACGACCCGGACCTGGAGGCCATCGCTGGTGCTCTGGAACCCGGCCGGATCGGCGACCAGGTCCGGCGCGCCGGGGGGAAGGTCGGGACCACGCTCGCCGGCTGTTGCCCATGGAAGGGCCAGGAGCAGGAGACCGCATATCCAGCCGGCACCTAGCCGGGTGGCACTCCCTGGGTATCGTTTGACCACGGCGCGGGATCTTACCAGAAACCTGATATTTGCCGGTCTGCGGCGCAGAAACCGCAAGGCAATCCGCAAACCTCGGTTTTCTATTGACTGCTTTTCCCCTTCGCCTTATATGTTAGGCCCTTCTGTCGGCAATAGGTGAGGCAGATATTCCCGGGTTGCGCCTTGAAAAGGGTTCGGGTCCGGCAGTAAGGAACGTCATGGGTGAGGGGGAGAATCTATGATCCACCGTGAGGTGAGGGATCGGCGGCCTGTAAAAGGTCATTTTTTCAAGGGAATTCTGGTCGTCATGGCCCTCTCGACCCTGGCCGGCAGCACAGGCTGGGCCGGTCGGGCCGAGGTGAGAGGGAGGCGGGGAGGGACTGAGGATCTCCTCAGTACCAACCTCATGCCGGCCCCGCGCCAACCTGGCCTCTCCGATGGCGGGGTGGACCTCCCGGTTCTGTACGAGCGTGGCCTGACGCCTCTTTTCCCGGCCTGGCCGGCGGTCAACCGCCGGGCACTGTTTTCCTCCCCGGAACATCTGCCCACCGTGAACGGAGTGATCGACCTGCGCCGTCCGCTCCCGGGCGGCCTTGGAGTCGACCTCGGCCGGACTTTCGGGGACCGTGGGGCGACCCTTCTGGTGGTGACCGACGGTCTCTCGGGCGAGAGAGTAGGCCAGGCTCTGAGAAACGGGGGCGGCCATCTGGTGGCCCCCTTCGGGCCCAATGCCTGGATCATCCAGGCCAACGAGGTGCATGTCCTGAGTGGGCTGGCGCGGCATCCCGGTGTTCTGAGTGTGTTGCCGTTCGGGCCGGAATTGATCGTGGACCGGAGGATCGGCCAGATTCCGGTGGTCAGCAAGGAGGAATCCCAGCGTTCCGACCTGCCCCTGCGGGCCGGTGTCCTGCCCGGGGCCGATCCCCAGGCCGTGGCTGCTGATCTGTCGGCCTTCGGGGCCAGTGTGACCGGGATCCAGAAGTCGCCCAGTGCCTTCCCGGTGATCCGTTTTCGCATGCCTTATGACCTTATTCTCACGGCGGCCGAGCAAGTCCCCGGGCTCTTCCGCATCGAGGAGGACACGGCTGTCATGGTGGCCGGCGAGGAAATGGCCGCCTCCATGCAGAGCGGTGGCTTTCTCAACGGCCGCGTCCCCCTCTGGGACGCCGGAGTTGATGGAGGGGGTGGCAGTTTCAGTACGCCGCAGATCGTGGCGGTGACCGATACCGGACTGTCGTATGACGCCACCCATTTCGCCGATACCATCGCGACGGCCGGCATCCCCGGACCGCTCCACAGCAAGCTCGAGTCGTACCTGGCGGTGGGTGGAGGCGATCTCCTGAGTTGCGACAGCCCGGCGAATGGCGGCTCCACGCATGGCAATATCGTTGCCGGGGTCATGGCCGGCAATGTGACGCGCTTCGGCATCGACCTGCGCAACAACCCCGGCTGGGAGTCGGCGTTCACCGAGTTCGCCGCCGATGGTGTGGCTCGCGGCGCCCGGATGGTTTTTCAGGATGCCCAGAATGCTGCCGCCTGCACCAGCGATTTCGATCTGGTGACTCCCGGAAATCTCTTCGATCGCCTGACGGAGGCCCGCGCCCTGGGAGCCCGTGTCCACAACCTTTCATTCAGCGAATCGGGAAGTGAAGGGGTCTACAGCCTCGAATCCATGAACGTGGATGCATTCCTGCGCTCCAATCACGAATATCTGGCGGTGGTGGCCGCCGGGAACAGCGGTTCCGACGCCGATGGTGACGGGAACTATGAATTCGGTTCCATCACCGCGCCGGGTACCGCCAAGAATGCGCTGACCGTGGGCGCATCCAATTTCCCCAACGAGCCCATCAATCCGTTCGACCCGGTCCTGTCGTTGACCCCGGGAGTTCCCAACGAGGGCATCAACTTGCTGGCGGTCTTTGCCACTGGCAGCACCGGCCGTGGCCCGGCAAAGTTCCCCAACCGGGTCAAGCCCGATGTCATGGCGCCGGGGCAGGACATCTTTCCCAACCTGCGGGTCGACGGCGCGGCCGCCTGCGCTTCTTCGGATAACGACAACGATGAAGCCACCGGCGGCATTGAATGCATTCTGGATGACGACAACGATGGCACGTCGTTCGCCGCCGCCGGGGTGGCCGGAGCAGCAGCCCTGGTGCGCGATTATTTTGCCCAGGGGTTCGGCGATGACGGCGGCCCCGGCGGGCCGGAAGTCGGCCTGTCCGTGTCCGGTGCGGCGGTGAAGGCCGTGCTCCTGGGGTCGGCTGAAATGATGGAAGTTTCGCCGGCTTTCAGGCTGGACCTGGTGCAGCCGAGATTTGATATCCCCGATCTCCGCGGCCGTTTCAACTTCGAGCAGGGCTACGGCCGGGTGAACCTGTCCAAGATTCTCCCGTTGAATACCAGCGTGGAGACTCCCCGCGGCCTCTTCCTCGAGGACCAGGGAATCAACGGGGGCTTGCTCCAGGGGGAGACCTACTCACGCACGTTCACGGTCCTGAATCCCGACGAGGAGTTGCGCATTTCCCTGGCCTGGATGGACGTCCCGGATCTCTCCGGCAACGGTTCCCTGCTCAATGATCTGGACCTTCGAGTGATCGATCACGGGTCCGACAACATTCTTGGAACCAGCGACGATGTTCTCTATCACGGCAACTTCTTCACCGAGGATCAGGGTAATTTCGATGGTCGCCTGCAGCTTTTTGACCCCAACTTTCCGGGCATCGAGGGGGAGGACAGTGATGGTGATGGCGTCCTGGATGAGAGTGCATTTTCTCTGCCGGTGGATGTTTCCCTGCGCGATTATCGCGACGATCAGAACCCCAACGAGGTGGTGATGCTTTCACCGGACCCCAATCGGGATGGTGATGATCTGGATCGGCAGGTCTTCCCGGGCCGCCAGTACACTGTCAAGGTTCTGGCCCGGCGTATCCTCGCGCCTTTTGAGACCATTATCACCGCCGGCAGCAACCTTTCCCTGGATTCGACGCCCGGCGGTGACGACCAGATCAGTGGTGACACCATCGATGCCGGCCCCGACGGCGTGGCCCAGACCACGGCTGCCGGGGATGATGTCCAGGTGGTGAACGTGGGCGAGTCGTCCCCCCAGCGTTTTGCCCTGGTGGTGAGCGGTGGCATCGTGAACACCGCCAGCGTGCGTCTCAACGCCTCCCGTTTTGTCTGTAATGCGCTGGTGACCCCCGAGATCCTCGACCCCAGCGGCGGGCTCCTGGCAAGTGATGTGTCCCTGGCCCTGTCCATCCAGGTGCTGGATCCGGCCATGGGAATCCTGGATACGGAATCCGTGGTCAGCTTCAGCCAGCCTGATGCCGGCAACGGCCGCTTCGTGGGAGAGCCGCTGGCGGCTATTGACGGGCTCACGCCGGTGGCCAACGATGGCGTTCTCTCGGTGGTGGATGGGGCGACGATCATCGTCACCTACAGCGATGCCGATGGCCCGGTCGTGGACTTTCGTGCCCAGGTTTCCTGTGAACCAAATCTGGATGTTGCGACCATCTCAGTCCCGGGTGCCAATCAGAATTACCGGGTCCAGGGAGGTTGCGATCCTCCCCTGAGGCGGGATCCTCGCGGCTTCCTGGTGGGTTCGGATCAGAACCCGGTGGGAGATATGTTCCTTGACGCCGGTGAACGGTTGAGTTATAGCGTGGCCATTCTCAACCAGGAACTGAGCCAGGATCTGATTGACGCGGTGGGGACCCTCCGGGCTGTGCTGCCCGACGGCGACAACGCCACCGACCCCGCACGCCTGAACAATCCCTCGGCGGACAATCTTGTGACCATTTATAACCCGCAACGTGACGTGGGGTTGATCCCCCGCGGCAGCCTGCAGTCGGTATCGTTCGATATCCGGGTGTCGGACAACGCCACCTTCCCGAATCAGATTGAGATGGTCTTCGGTCTCAGTGCCCGGCGCAACGGTCTGCCCGTACAATCGACCATTGTCTTTCTCCACACTCTCAACATGGACATGGAGAGTTTCCGCTATTCCAGTGATTTCCCCACTGGCGGCAGCGAGACGCGAGTCTATGCCGGGGAACTGTTTGACGTATTGAATCCTCAGCTGGCCGCAGAGACATTCATCTTTGCCGATGCCTCGGACACGTCATTTGGCGGCGGCAATCCCCAGTGGGATGTGGGGGCCGCCGAACCCAAGGCGCCGTGGACCTTCGATCTGGATAACGAGAACTTCCTTTCCCGGCGCCGATTCGACTCCAATCCGGGGTTGAATCTGCAGCTCAACCTGAATCTCTGGCACTGGATGAACACCGGTGAGTGCGGATTCCAGTCCAATGATGTGACTCAGACCGATGGTGATTACAGTTCCCCACAGCATTTTGTATCCGGGACGGGCGGCATCTGGCACACTGGAACCATCGGCGTGGATCCGCCGGAACCCGCGCGCAAGGCCGTCAACGGACGCACCGGCTTCGACCTGGGTTGCGAGGATTATGATATTCCCAACGATGCCAGTACACCCATCAATGAACAGGTGCTCGACGTCCTCAGCAGTCCGGTCTTCCACCGGGTGCACCAGGTTCCAGATGCCAACGGCTTCAATTACACCCTGCAATTCTCTCGTCTCGCCTTCAATACCCAGATCGATATCGCCGATGCCAACGTCATCCTCGGCTGGGAACTCGACCCGGATACCACCACAGTCGACCCGGTGGATGCCCTGGACTTCGCCTGGTTGAACATCGTCAACTCGGCCCGTGGTTTCCTGACCGGTGTCTCCCAGATTCCGTATGCGACCTTCGATCCCAACAATCCCCATGAGCCGGGCACAGAATTCAACGTCGGGCCCCACGGTCCGGGCGGCCTGGGTTCGTACTATGACCCGGATGATCCCAACAAGGCTCCGGATCGCGCACTGGGTGCAGTGGGTGGCACCGGCTTCGGCACCATCCAGCTCCGGGGAGCAGGCGGTCTGCCTCTGCGCAACGTGGAAGAGATTCTCGACGGTTTCTACGGCGGGAATACGGCTTTCGAGGACATCTTCGGGCCCAATGAGAACGAGCTGGCCGTGCCGCCCATCCGGCGTGATGACTTTCAGGTGAACTTCGGCATCTTCGTGAAAGAGAACGCCAACCCCTCCATCCAGACCCTCCCCAGTTATGGGATGGGGATTGACGACGTGGTGGTGGAGTGGGTGGAGAGTCACCCTGTGGCCGACACCTCGCCCTGTGTCAGCCTGGATCCTGGGAATCCTCTGGCCCTCGGGTCCTGTGCGCGCATTCTCTGGGACCGGTCGGTGGTGTATGAAGCCGAGGATTCGGCGGTCCTGAGCATCCTGGATCCGGACGCCGCCTTCGGCAGTGACCAGATTGCCGGCACCGGCGATGAACAGGCCGTGGACAGTGATGGGGACGGCTTCCTGGAACTGACCGCGAGGGTATTTTCCGACGTGGACATCGCCGGCGAGACCATCACCCTGGTGCAAACCGAGTTCCTGTCGCCTCTCTACACCGCCACGGTCCAGTTGTCCGCCAGCGTCGGCGCCAACTCCGCCACCGATGGCATCGTCTTCATGCAGCAGAACGGCGACGGCACCGTGCCGGTGGTCATCACGGCGCAATTTAACGATTTGGATGATGGCAGCGGTTCGGCCTGTGGGGATAATCCTCTCAAGGCCACCATGCAGACCCAGTTCGTGGGGGGTAACGTTCTCTTCGTGTCGGCCCGGGTGGAAGATCTCAACGGCGACCTGGACGATCTGCCCGATGCCGGAGAAACCATCCGGCTGAACATCACCGTGGTGTCCAACATGATCGACTCGGCGGACAACCCCGTGATCCTGGAGAACACGCGCATCTTCCTGACCTCCACCGACCCGGATATTGCGTGTATCACCGACAACGTGGCCAACTATGGGGACCTGATCCCAGGTGAGGCGGCCAGCAATCCGCCAGGCGATATCTTCGAATTCGTTGTGGGCGAGGGTGTGGACCGTGTCTCCCTGAGCCAGATCATTCGGGGCACGTTCTCTCTGGGCATCTCCGGGTCCTTTGTCGATGTCAACGGCGTACGGCGCACCATCAGCAGTTTCGCCACACCACAGATATTTGAACTGAACCTTGATCTGGACCTGACCGGGACCACGATCTCGGCGCCGGACTTTGTGGAGAACTGGGATTCGGTCTCCGAAGGTGGCGACGGCATCAACAGCTTCACCTCGGGGCCGCTTTTCCCCGTGAATGATGCCCTCACCGTGGACGGTTCACGCTGCCAGTTCAACGATCCGGACGGGCCCAATTCCAACGGTGGTGGTCGTTCGCTGGCGTTCTGCTTACCATGGCAGGGCAGCGACTGGCACCAGGAGAGCGCCCTCGTGGCGCCGTCTCTCAAGACGTTCTCAGGTGACGGGTCACTCCACATGGGCACCCATGAGATTGACAAGGATTTCTCGTTCGATACCTACTCCACGGGCCAGCTTTCCGAGTCCTTATCGCCGATTCTGAACATCGGCCTCTCAGGAGGATCGTTCGTGGAATTCCGGCATATCGTCGCCATGGCCGATGACCGGACCTTCAATGTTCCCTCAGGTGAAGCTGCGGACCGGGCGGTGGTCCAGGTGGCTCAAGTGGACTCGGTGTCCGGCGTTGTTGTGTCGGCATGGCAGACTATCCCGGCGTTTCAGAATAACTATGCCAACCAGGGGACCGGAGCCTTTATCAATTGCAAATTCGATCCGGTGGATGATTTCTACGACACCTTCACGTCCATCCCCAATGCCGACCCCGGTCTGTTGATCAACTCGGACGGAGTATCCACCGAAGATGACTATTTCGATCCCAACGACCCGGAGCGGCGCCTGGGGCCGTCCAGTACCTGTTTCCCGGAATTTGTCTTCGCCTTCATGGGGGACTGGACTTCCACCAAGCCCATCAACTCGGGCCGGGCCTTCGTCAAGGGTGAAACGGGAGCTCAGGGGAACGGGATCTGGGTGAAGTCGATTTTCAGCCTGGATAAGTTCGCCGGGCAATCCATCCGTGTCCGCCTGTTGTTCAGCGGCCTCGAACTCAATGGGCCCACGGGGAATCGCTGGGCCCAGTTCTTCGGCAATCAACTGGGCAACGGCGTACGGGGCTGGATGGTGGATGACTTCGTGGTCAAGGGCTTGATCACGGCGCCCGCAGAGCTGCTGCCTGACAGCAAGACGCCGCCCTCCTCCAGCTGTCCGGTGGATCCGGACCCGTCCACACCAGCCAACGAAGCTGCTTGTGGCATCGCCACGGCCGTTGCCGGCCTTGATTTCGTCAGTCCGGCGCCGGGCTTCCTGGTGACCCTGGATGGCAGCGCCTCCAGCCTCGATGCCTGTGTCAACGGCTTCATCGAGTACCGGTTCGCCAGTGATAGCCAGATTCTGCAGGACTGGTCCAGTGACTTCATCTACAGGGACAACCCGGTTTTCTCCACTTCCTATCACATGTCCGTGCGCTGTTCCGTGGATCCCATGTGTGCCGACACAACCATGGTGCATGTCAGCGTCGCAGGCCTTCTGCGCGAGGTCGGCCAGGGTGGACCTGACGGAATCCTCACCGTGAGCCAGTTGCCGGCGGTGATTGTCGAAGGTGCTGGTGGCAATGGTCTGGCGGATACCACGGCCGATCCTCTCAGCGACGATGTCCAGGTCGTGGCGGTTGGCGGCGTGGTGGCGGCCGGCGCCACGGTGGTCGCGGCCGGTCCCGATAGTGTTCTGCAGACACTGCCGGCCGGGGATGACGTGATCCAGCAGGACACCCTCACGGCCATCCTTGACTGGCAGCCCACCGAAGCTGGCCTCAGCTACGACATCCAGCAGGTTGACATCGAGTTTGTGGCGCCGTTATCGTTGCGGGAGGATCCGGGAGCCACGCCCCAGTCAACTCTGCCCATCAGCCGTATCTGTCGCCTGGCTCAGGTGGGGGATGGTGTCGGCACCTATACCGAGTCAGTCCTGGATCTGCAACCGGGCCAGATCGTTGGCTACCTGCTGAACAGCAGGCGACTCAGTGACAGCGTACCCGGCAATCTCGGTGCGGGGCTGGCCCTGGGGGGTACCCGCCGCCCACGGCCCGTACCGCCTGCGACGTCCTGTCCATAAGGCCACAGCCGTCATGGCCGCCTGTTAGAATGGCGGCCATGACGGCCTCCCTGCCCAGGCTGGTCCTGGCAGTCTTTCTGGTCACAGCGGTCTCCGTACCGGAAGCCCGGGCCGCGGACGATCCCGCATCCCTGGTTCAGCGTTGGCTTGACTCCTGGACCCGCCTTGCCGGGCGGTTCCAGCAAGTGGTCTCGTCACCGACCCTGCCCCGGGAACAGGTTGAGAGCGGGCAGTTCGAGATCGCGCGACCGGACCGCATGCGCTGGGATTATGAGGTTCCGGAAACCAAGCTGGCGGTGACCGACGGCCACTCCACCTGGCTCTATCTGCCCGAGGACCGCCAGGTGATCCGGGGAAATATGGAAGCCTTGCGACGCGAAGGCGCCATGGCCCTGCTTCTCGGCGGCACCCGCACGCTCACGGAAGCCTTCCGGATCATGGAATCAGGCCAGGTTGACGGCCGCCTGGAACTGATTCTCGAGCCGCGCGCGCCCTCCCAGGCCATGGTCCGGCTCGACCTGGTGGCAACATTGGCGGGGCGCATCCTGATGTTCACGGTCCACGACGCGGCCGGGAATCAGGTGCGCTGGAGCTTCACCGAGCTCCGCCTGGATCCGCCACTGGATGACCGGCGGTTCAGTTTTACAATTCCTCCCGGTGTGGAAGTCCAGGATCTTGAGGAATTGAGCGTCGAATCACCTTGAGGGTCGAGACGGTGAGGTGTTAGAATCCGCCCCGCCTGAAGCCGGTTCATCTCAACGGGCGTAGCGCCGACCTGGTGCTGCGGTGAGCAGGCAAGGAGGAAGTCCATGCGTCACGGTCTGGCCGCCATCGTTCTGATTCTGTCTGCGTCTTCCTTTCTGCCATCGGCGGCCCAGGGTGCCTGGGGCAAGCCCACGGAACTCACCGTGCGCGGTCGCGTGACCGATTCCCAGGGGCAAGGCGTTTCCGGCGTGCCCGTCCGCGTTCTGGCGACTCGTCGCGTGGTCCGGTTCCTCACCGTGGAAAGTCGTCCCGCCGAAGCCGAGATGAATGCCACCGTCACGGATGTCAACGGCTTCTATGAGATGGTGGTGAGCAAGGACAGGGAATACGATTTCTATTTTCTGCGTTTCTACGATCCTGTGAAGTTCGACGGTATCCGGTATGCACGACCCGCCGACGTGGAAATCACCGCTCGCATCGACAAGCGCAGGCCCGTCGTGGAGGACCTGATTCTTCAGGATTCTCCGGAGTGGGCGGCGGTTCAGCGCCTGGTGACACTCTACGGGAGCGACTCGACCCGCGGCCGGATCATCCGTGATCTGGGTGTACCTGACCGTACCGAGCGTCGCCCAGGGGCCAATAGCATCGAGCGCGAAACCTGGTGGTACGAAGCGGTGGGTGTGGTTTACGTCATTGAGGATGGCAAGGTGGTGGAACGCAAGACCTTCCAGTCCGAGCCGGAGTCTCATGCCATTGCCCGCCAATAATACCGGGGACGCCCAGGTTGAGCCCGGGTCCGTGCGCCGCAGCGCTCTGGAAGCTGCGGTGGAGGTCGAGATCCAGTTGACGCCGCAGGATGTCCTGGCACTGGTGTCCGAACCTCTCCAGGAGGTCGAGAAAGTATTCCGGCGCAATCTGGAATCCGAGGTACCGGTCATTGCCGAGATCGGACGCTACATCGCGGAAAGCGGCGGCAAGCGCATCCGGCCCGGTCTCCTGCTCCTCGCCTCCCGTGCTTGCGGGTATGAGGGCCGCAGGGACATCCTCTACGGAGCGGTGTTCGAGTTCATTCACACCGCCACCCTGGTGCATGACGACGTCATTGATGAAGCCGATTGCCGTCGCGGACGTCTCTCGGTCAACTCCCGCTGGGGCAACACCCTGACCATTCTCATGGGGGATTACCTCTACATCCGCTCCCTGGGTATGGCGCTTGTCGGTGAGGACCTGGGGATTCTCAATCTGATCTCGGATATCACCCTCAAAATGATCGAGGGTGAGTTGATGCAGACCCATGCTATCGGGCGTCTCGACGTCACCGAGGAACAGTACATGGAGATCGTCACGCGCAAGACGGCACGCCTGTTCTCAGGCTGTTGTGAGACGGCCTCGGTGCTGGTGGAGCGAGACGACTGGCGCCAGCCCCTCAAAGCCTACGGCCATGCCATCGGCGTGGCTTACCAGATGGTGGATGACATGCTGGATTTCACCAGCGAACAGGAAGTACTGGGCAAGCCGGTTGCTTCCGACCTGAAGGAGGGGAAGCTGACCCTCCCGGTCATCGATCTCCTGGCCCGCCGCGCCGACCTGAGACCTGTGGTGCGTCATATCATCGAGCAACCTGAGGATTGTGCCGATGCGTATGCTCTCCTGGTGGAGGCCCTCCACCGGGAAGGTTCCCTGAGCAGGGCCAGAACCATGGCGCGGGAGCACGCCGACGCGGCCCGGGCGGCGGCCTCCATGTTGCCGCCATCTGTCTACCGTGATGCCCTGGTCTCCCTCCCCGACCTGCTGGTCTCCCGCCAGTCCTGACCCCTCCCGGTACCGCCACATGTAGTGCCGGTCATGGTCTCATTCCCCCATGGAGTGTAGCTTCCGCTTGCCCTGCCGGCGGCGTCTCTGGTATTCTACGCGCCGGTCGTTCCGGCCACCTGGAGGAGCGGTAACCTCGTGTTCAAGCTGACCCGCCTCAATCTCTTGGGCTTCAAATCGTTCTACACCCGCACTGAAATCGAATTTCCCGGTGGTATTACCGCGGTGGTCGGCCCCAATGGCTGTGGCAAGAGCAACATCAGTGATGCCATCTCCTGGGTCCTCGGTGAACAATCCTCCAAGTCCTTGCGCGGCAGCAAGATGGAGGATGTTATTTTCAATGGCTCCGAGCGGCGTGGACCTCTGCCCATGGCCGAGGTCGCTCTGACTCTGGCCTGGGTCGGGAGCAACGGGAATAGCAAAGGCAACGGCCATGGCCGAAACGTGGAGCCCATCGAATCGGAGACATTTCACCCGCGCCCGGAGATCTTCGCCGCCGCCATGGCTGCCCCTGAGATAGGGAGCGACACCGGCACCCTCGCCGCCACCGCCGGCGAGGGTGCCCCCCCCGACGAGCCGGGGCAGGCCGGGGACGAGGACAGCCTGGAGGCCCCGGCCCAGGCCAAGCCGTCGCGCCCGCCCTTTGTCCTCCCCACCGAGATTGGCGCTGAGATCTCGGTGACCCGCCGGCTTTACCGCAGTGGCGAGAGCGAATACCGCATCGACGACCGGCGAGTGCGCCTGCGGGATGTGCAGGATCTGATGCAGGCGGCGGGCATTGGGACGGGCACCTACTCCGTCATCGAACAGGACCGAATCAGTGCTCTCCTCTCTGCGCGACCCAAGGAGCGCAAGGAAATGATCGAGGAGGCAGCCGGAATCCTGGGGATCAAGGGACGCCGGCGTGCCGCCATGCTCAAGCTCGACCATACGGAGACCAACCTGTCCCGCCTCCGGGACCTGGTGGCTGAAGTGACCCGCCAGGTCAATTCTCTGAAGCGCCAGGCGGCCAAGGCGCGCCGCTACAGACGGAATACCGAGGAGATCCGCCATCAGCGCCGCCTGCTCTTCGCCCTGGATCACAATCTTCTGGCTGGGCGTCTGGGCAGCCTGGAAGAGGATCTGCGCCGGCTTCGCGAGGACGAATCCCGGCTTGCCGCTGATGCTTCACGGCATGATGCCGCGGTTGCAGGGCTGCGCCAGAGGATCGATGAGGACGGTCAGAATGCCGGCACGCGCAGGGACGAGCTGCATGCCGGTGAGCGTGATCTGGAGCGCCTGGACGGAGATACCCGGGCTCTTGCTGAGAGACTGCGTGAAGCCACCGAGATGTCCGCTCGTTGTGCGCGGCAGGCTGAGGACCTGCGCCGGCGGGCTGCCGAGTCACTGGCTGCCGCCGAAAAGAGGGAGGGAGAACGGACCCATGCTGCCCTGGAGGTCCAGTCCCTGGAGACGAAGGTGGTTGCCACCGAAGAGGCCTACACGGCGCGCCTGGCCAGGGCCGATGAGGCCGCTCGCGAGGCTGAGGCCGAGCGCAGCGGTCTGCTGGCGACTGTGAGTCGTCTGGGTGAGGCGCGCAACCGGGGTCACAAGCTCGAAGAACGGGGCCATCGCCTTGGCAAGCAACGCCAGCGTCTGGAACGGGAGATGGAAGAATGCCGGCGTGAGCTGGAAGAGGATCAGGAACGCCTGGTGGCGGTGGCGGGGGAGCTGGCCGGCAGCAACCGGACCGTGATCGAGGCCGAGGAGGAATGCCGGCGTCATACGGTGGAGATGGAAGAGGCCAGCGCACGGTCCCAGGAAGCACGGGAAGCCCTGGCGACCGCCCGGCGCCAGGTGGAGTCCTGTGAGGAGCGGGCGGCGGCCCTGGGGGCTCTCTGGCATGCCGCGCATGAAGATGAGAGCAGCGTGGCCGATGGTGTTGCTCTGGGTGACGGGATTGAAGTCCAGGGCGATTGGGAGGATGCCGCCGGTGCCTGGGGAGAAAGCCTGCTGCAGGCGCGGGTCGTGCCCGATGTGGCCGCAGCTCTCGCTGCCGTGGCCAGGGCCAGGGAGCACGGAGAGGGGCGCGTGCGGCTGGCCGTGAGCGAACTCATGGGGCGGCGGGCCATGGCACCGGGTCGTCTGTCAAGTGTTCTCAAGGGGAATGAGGAGCGGGCCGCGCTGCTGGCGGCGGCGCTCCAGGATCCTGTTCTGGTGAAAGATCTGGATGCTGCGGTGCAGGGCTGGCGGCAGGTGCCGGGACGTCCCTACCTCACCCGGGAAGGGGATGGGATCACAGCAGCCGGAATTGTCGTGGGTGGTTCCCGCGGTGAGGGTGCCCGCCTTCTGGCTTGCAACCGGCAGCGGCGGGAAGCGGGTGAGGAGGCGGCTTCCCTGCGCGAGGCACTGCCGGCCATGGAAGCGACCAGCACGGCGGCTGAGGCTTCTCTGGTGACGGCAAGCAGGCTGGCTGAAGAGAGGCGGGGGGATCTGGAACGGATTCGCCATGACCTGGTGGAGCAGAAGACACTCCACGAGAGGTTTCAGGAAGCCACCAGCCGGCACCTTCGCCGGCGTGATGTCTTGCAGGAAGAAGAGACCATCCTGGCCGGTGAGGAGGGAGACCAGCGCCGGGAAACAGCTCAGGCCGTAGCCGCTGCGCAGGAAGCCGACGCCCGGCGCCGCGCCGCCGAGGAGGTCGTGCAGGATTCCCAGCAGCGCCTGGACGCGTTGCGCCGGGAGATCCATACCCTGGCTGGAGAGCGCACCGAGGAGCGCGCCACGGCAGCAGCTCGCCGGGAAGCTCTCGCGGCCCTCGCTCAGGAAGTGGAGCGCCTGCGGTGCGAGGTCACCGAGTTTCTCGAGGGCGCCGGCGCCGACGAGGAAGAGAGTCGCACACGCCAGCACTCTGCCACGACCCTCGAAGAAGAGATTGCGATCCTGGCCGGCCGCCGCCAGGACATGGTGGCCCGGGTAGTCGCTCTCAGGGAGCGCTGCCGGGCCGATGAGATGAGCCTGCAGGAGAGTCGTGGTGCCCTCAGCGAGGTGGAGCAGGCTTCACGCCAGGCGCGCAACCTCCTGGATACGGCGCGGGACGCGACCCGTCAGCGCGAGCTGGACATGGCTCGGGCGGAGGCGGACAGCGATCACATGGTCCAGGAGTGCCGCGACGAGTTTGGTTGCCTGCCAGCGGAGCTGGCCTCCGGTCTCAGCGATGAAGATCGCCAGGTCCATGCCGAGTCAGTGCGCGAGGAGATGACCCGCCTGGAGGGGATTCGCGAGCGTATGGGGCAGGTGAACATGGTGGCCATCGATCAATTTGGCGAGGAGGAGGAGCGACAGGTCTACCTGTTGTCCCAGCAGGAGGATATGGAGGCATCCATCCGCTCCCTGCGCGCCACAATCCAGAAGATCGACCGGACGTCACGGGAGCGGTTCCTGACCGCCCTGGAGGCAATCCGGGCCGACTTCACCCTCATCTTCCAGGAGTTGTTCGGGGGCGGTGTCGCCGATATCGAACTGCAGGAACCTGACAACGTTCTCGAGAGCGGGATTGAAATCATCGCCCAGCCGCCAGGAAAACGGACCCGGAATATCAATCTGCTTTCAGGCGGGGAAAAGGCCCTTTCGGCCATTGCCCTGCTCTTCGCCATCTTCAAGTACCGACCTTCGCCGTTCTGCCTCCTGGACGAGGCGGATGCCGCGCTGGACGAGGCGAATGTGGAGCGCTTTGCCCGCCTGTTGAAGTCTTATAGTGGCGAGACCCAGTTCATTCTCATCACCCATAACCGGACGTCCATGGAAGTGGCCGACAGGATGTACGGGGTGACCATGGAAGAGCCGGGAATCTCGCAGACAGTGAGCCTGGAACTGTCCTGACCTTTTTTCTGCGCCCTCATCGCCGGGCCTGGGGGGAGGTGGAGCATGGAGGTTCTCGTATATGGCTTCGCCCGGGGACCAGGTCAACTCCCCGAGGTGATGAATGTGGCCTGCGGCCACCTGCACCTGAAGTTGCGGGCCCTGAGTGAAACACCGTCCTTTGATGGTTTTGATGCCGTGGTTCTGCCGTTCGACACGTACCATCCCTGGGACCGGGATGGAGCCGCCGCGGATCGCCTGACCGAACTTCATGTCCGTGCTGGTGTGGCGGTCCACCGCGCAGTGGCCGCCGGCGCGGCGGTGGTGTTCATCTATCAGGATTGCTTCGCTCATTACACAGAGCCCGGGGAACTGGCGGCCCGCTCACTGGGAGGGATGGTGCTGGCGGAGCTCGGTCTCTCAGCCTGCCCGCTGCCCGGGCCCGAGGACGGCCTGCAGGTCCTGGCGCCCGCGTTTGAGCCGTTTCTGCGGCGCTTCGGGATCAGCGAGTCGTACCTGGAAGTGCAGGACAGCCGTCGTGAACTGCAGCCTCTCTGCCGCACCCGGGATCGCCTGCTCACGGGAGTGGCAGCCCGGGAAGGGCGGGGCGCGCTGTTACTGTTGCCGGGTGAGCCGCGGCGCCGTTCCCTGGCCTTCTTCTCCTCTCTCGGTGAGGGGCTGGCTCATTTCCGCGCCGGCGTCGAGTGCGCCACCGGGTATCTCTTTGCCGAGGAACGCACGCTCCTGCAGGAGAGGGAGGAGGCCAGGAAGCGGTTGGGGCGGCTGGAGGATCGCCTGGAGCGATTTCGCCGCTGCCGGGATCTTCTGGCCGCGTCAACGGCCAACCCGGGTCGTCGTCTGCCCGAGTGGTTCGCCACCTTCCTGGGCATGAAACTCTCGCCGGCCGGCGAAGAGGAGGTGTTCGTTTTCGAGAGCGGCGTGGGTGGAGTCGCCGGCCGGCTCTCTCTCGGTGGAGACAATCCCGCCCATGCTCTCCTGGCTCTGTCGGAAGGTCGCCAGGAGCCGTCCTCGCCGCCGTGTTTCCCGGGCGAGCTACCGGTGCTGCTCTTTCTGCATGACGGCATGCCCCAGGGGAGGGCGGGAGAGTGCCTGCGTGCCGCGGCCCGGGACGCGGGGGTTGGTCTCCTGGAGCCCGTGGACCTCCTCAAGCTGGTGGAAGAGAACGATCTCGCCGGGACCGGGAGCCGGCTGAGCCCACAGGCTCTGGTGCGCGTGGCCGTCAGGCGGTCGGCGGATCCGCCAGGGCTTTGAGTCCCAGCCCGGTGAGAATCACCACCACGGTCTCATCGCCATGCTGCGCCTCCCGACCATAGCGGAGGGCCGCCGCCGCCGCCACGGCCGAGGTGGGTTCCACCAGGAGGCCGCTGCGGGCCAGCATTGCGTGGGCCGTGGCAATCTCCTCCTCCGAGATGGCGAGGGCCGTGCCGTTGGTCGAACGCAGGGCCTCCAGGATCTCTCCATACCGGACCGGCCGGGGTGTGCGGATGGCGTCCGCCAGGGTCGGTCCCACCTCCACGGGTGGAACTTGGTCGGCCTGGGTCAGCCAGCCGCGGACCACCGGTGCACACGCCGCGGCCTGCGCCGCCACCAGACGGGGCAGGCCGGAGATACGGCCGGCGCCATGAAGGGCGTTGAACCCATGGAACAGCCCCAGGAGGATGCCACCCTGGCCCACGGGCATCACCACCGCGTCGGGGATGCGGCCATCCAGGTCTTCGACGATCTCCCAGGCCAGGGTGCATGGGCCCCAACGAAACCAGGGGTTCCAGGCGTGCCCCGCGTAAAACCCGTCCCGGGCCGCTTCCACGCAGGCGGCGGCCACCGCATCCCGGCCGCCGCTGATGGGGATGACCTCGCCGCCATAGGCGGCGATCTGGCGGCGTTTGGGGCTGGGAATGTCGGCAGGGACGAAGACCGAGACCTTCATCCCCGCCCGCCCGCCATAGGCCGCCAGGGAGGCACCTGCGTTGCCCGATGAGTCCTCGTAGAGGTGGCTGATGCCCATGGCCTTGAGATGGCTGACGGCCAGCGTCCAGCCGCGATCCTTCCAGGACCCGGTGGGGTTGCAGAAATCACATTTCATGAGGAACTGGCGGCCATCCAGGCGGGTTGGCACCAGGGGCGTGTCGCCCTCCCCCAGGCTGACGATGGCCGCTTCAGGAACGCCGGGGAGGGAGCGTCGCCATCGCCACAGCCCGCGCTGCCCGGGAATGGAGTCAGGGGGAGGGACCTGGAGTTGCAGGTGCCAGGGGCCTCCACACGGGCATCGCCACGCAAGGGTGCTTGCGGCAGCCTCCTGGCGGCCGCAGCGGTTGCACATCAGGTTCACGAGATCTCGGCGAGTATTCGTCGCGCAGCGTCCAGGGGGGATGGCGCCGCGGTGATGGGTCGGCCGACGACCAGGTGGGAAGCGCCGGCCGCCAGGGCGGCGGAGGGCGTGGCGACGCGGCGCTGATCGTCTGTCCCGGCCCCGGCGGGGCGGATACCGGGGGTGACAAGAATGGCTTCCGGACCCAGGGCCCGGCGCAATGATGCGACCTCCAGGGGAGAACAGACCAGGCCGTCCAGACCGGCCGCCCGGGCCAGGGCGGCCAGATTTTTCACCTGATCGGCAGGTGCCGCAGGCACGCCGACTTCGTGGAGATCGGCGTCGGCCATGCTGGTGAGCACCGTCACGCCCAGCAGCGCAGGGTGGTCAGGCGAGGGCTCACCCTCTTCGGTCGTGTGGCAGGCCGTCGCTGCGGCGTGCATCATACGGCGGCCACCGGCGGTGTGAAGGGTCATGAACTTGACCTTCGGGAGCCTGCCGGCGGAATAGATGGCCCCGGCCACGGTGTTGGGAATATCATGGAATTTGAGATCCAGGAAGACGACGGCGCCGGCAGCGGCAATCTCCTTGACCATGGCCGGTCCCTGGGCCGTGAACAGCTGCAATCCGACCTTGAAGGTATCCACCACGGGCAGGAGTTTCTCGACCAGGCTCAGAGCTTGTCGGCGATCCGCTGTATCCAGAGCCACGATCAGGCGGGGATCCACGTCTTCAGTCTAACACAGGGTCAGCGAGGGGCGGCAGAGAGAATGGTATACTCAACATCATGATGACGGTCACGCATGCTGAACAGAGGCCTTCGCCGCCGGTGCCGCCGGCGCGCAGATCCCGCGCCGTGGCGGTGATGTTCGGTGTGGCGGCGGCGGCCGTGCTGATCTTCGGTCTGTCGTTCATGGTGTCCCATGAGCAGGCAGGTGCCAGTTCCAGCGGGGATGTGAAATTGATCTCCATGATGGGTGAGCGCGTGGAGATCAGCCGCAACCTGGCAGCGGGCAAATACACCATCATCGATTTCTACGCCGACTGGTGCGTGAACTGCGCGGAGATTGCTCCCGTACTCGACGAGTACACGCGCACCCACACCGACATCGCCCTGCGGAAGATCAACATCGTCAACTGGGATACGCCGGTGGTGGGCCAGTATGAGCTCACTTACCTGCCCTTCCTGCAGATGTACGGGCCATCGGGTGCCCTCCTGGTGGAAGGGGCCGACGCCGTCCTTGCCGAACTCAAGCGTCGCTTTCCATCGTCGATCTGAACCCCGCCTCAGGTCCGCAGACCACCTGTCAGGTCCCGGACTTTTTCCACTTGGTGACGAGAACACCATTGTTCCAGGTCCCGCACCATGGTGGCGGCGCCTCCGGGGTTCAGGAAATTGCTGGTGCCTATCTGCACGGCAGCAGCCCCGGCGAGGAAGAACTCAACTGCGTCCACCGCGTTCATGATTCCGCCCATGCC
>SMVA01001706.1_pt1 | contig 40028 bp, 32 predicted proteins | sample 2456451 | NCBI WGS metagenome assembly SMVA01 (sample SAMN11095933, study PRJNA526329) | marine sediment metagenome | biome: Marine sediment; feature: Surficial sediment; material: Deep marine sediment; isolation source: Hadal surficial sediment | place: Pacific Ocean | collected 2014-05 | depth...
AGTTGCCGGTAGCGCCAGGGCCCAGTGGACTGAGACCCTATGCCATTGGCGCCGCGACAGCGCTCACCTGTTTGGCGTGCTTTGCCTGGCCACCGCTGCGGCGCCTGGGTCATGCCAGCCCCCTGCGCGTTCTCAGGCGTGACATGCCCCTGGAGAATCGTCGCAGTTTAATCGACTACGCCATTGGCCTGTTGGCGATCAGTGGGCTGATGTGGTGGTATAGCGAGGATTGGAAGCTGACCCTGGCGGTACTTGCGGGCCTGTGCCTCACTATCTCACTGGGACTTGTACTGGCGCTGACCCTGTTGCGTGGCGGGCGGCTGGTGGGTATGCGGGCGGGTAGTGTGTGGCGTTTGGCTTTGGCGAGTTTACAACGCAGAGGCACCGCCAATGCGCTGCAGTTGGTGATGTTTGCGATGGCCATTATGCTGGTCATGGTACTGGCCCTGGTTCGTACGTCCCTCATCGATGAATGGAAAAACCAGCTGCCGGAAAACGCCCCGGATCATTTTATGGTCAATATCGCCCCCGAGGAGGTGCAGGGCATAGACTTGATGTTGCGCCGCGCGCACATACGCAGTGAGGCCTTATACCCCATGATTCGCGGCCGGGTCATGTCGGTGAATGGTGTTGAGTTGCCGCAGCGAGAGCAACAGCAGGAGGGGCCGCGTCAGCGTGAGACAAATTTTACCTGGTCCGATACCCTTCCACCGGATAATAAACTTGTCGCCGGCGAGTGGTGGCAGCCCGGGTCGCGGCAGGCCCTGGTTTCAGTGGAGCAGGGCTTCGCCCAGCGCATGGGCCTGGCGGTGGGGGACAGTGTGGGATTTTTAGTGGGTTCGCAACCCCTGGTCGCCGAGGTGGCCAGTATCCGGGAATTGGACTGGCAGTCCATGAAACCCAATTTTTTTCTGGTCTTTCCCCCGGACTTGCTGGCTTCATTCCCGGCGACATTTATGACCAGTTTTCACTTAGGTGATACCGATAAGGATTTCCTCAATCGCTTTGTGCGCGCCTATCCGACGGTGACTGTCATTGAGATGGACGTGGTCATAGAGCAGATTCGCTCCATTGTCAGCCAGGTGTCGGCGGCGATAGAGCTGGTGTTGGGCGTGATTCTGGCCGCCGGTGGTCTGGTGTTGATTGCGGGAGTGCAGGCAAGCGTTGATGAGCGCATGGCGGAGAGTGCAATACTGCGGGCCCTGGGGGCGGGACGAAAACTGATCCTGGGCGGGCTCACCATAGAATTTGCCACTATGGGCTTGTTCTCGGGTTTTCTGGCCACCGTCGCCGCGGAGGTATCGGTATACATTTTGCAAACTCAGGTTTTGGGTCTGGGTTATTCCATCTCGCCAGCGCTGTGGCCAATGGGCATTCTCTCGGGTATGTTTCTCATTGGTGGTCTGGGTGTGTTCAGTTGTCGACGAGTTGTGTCCAGCCCTCCCGCAGCGCTACTGCGGGATTTGTGACACCCAGTTGCGCTGAAGATTTTACTTGATTCCAGCGATAAAAGTCCGCACGCCGAAGTCAACCTGACGGTTGAGGTCTATGTGCCGTTCAAACAATTCCGGGGTGTCTACCCTCAGCGTCGCCAGGCCGTGAATGCCTGCCCAGGCGGCGTTGGCCAGGTAGGTGACGTCCTGTGCTTTAAAATCACCCAGCTCAATGCCCTTGCGCAATATCGCCTGCACAAAGGAGAGCGTGGCGCGACTGGCATCGCGCAATTCCGGGTATTTCTCCGCTGGCTGCAGGGCGGGCCCAAACATCAGCTTGAACAACTCGGGATTGGTTGCAGCATAATCCACATAGCTGCGAGCAAAGGCAACCAGTTGTTCAGGGGGGCTTGCCGGCGCTGCCTGTCCCGCGCTTTGCAAGGTATTGAGCAGCGCGTGATAGCCACGGGTGGCCAGAGCGGCCAATAACTCGTCTTTGTCGGTGAAGTGGCGGTAGGGAGCGGTCTGGGATACACCCACAGACCGCGCCAGAGCTCTCAGGCTCAGGGATTCGGTGCCGGATGCCCGGAGCTGCTCGACGGCGGTGTCGAGCAACTCGGCGCGCAGGTTACCGTGGTGGTAACTGCGCCCAGGGGATGGTTCACTCATCCGGTTTTAAGCCTGCGCTGCACGCGGTGTATCAGGACAGCAAATGCTGAACAGCGTCACGCTCTTCGGTAAGTTCCTGCTGGGTGGCATCCATGCGCTCCCGGCTGAAATCGCTCACGTCCAGGCCCTGCACGATGCTCCACTGGCCATCGCTGCAACGGCAGGGGAAAGAGTATATCAAGCCCTCGGTAATGCCGTAGGAGCCATCGGAGTAGACGCCCATGGAGACCCAGTCGTCACCGTCGGTTCCCAACACCCAGTTGCGCATGTGGCCAATGGCTGCATTGGCGGCTGACGCTGCAGAGGAGGCACCTCTGGCTTTAATAATGGCTGCCCCGCGTTGCTGTACCGTTGGAATAAAGTCGTTCTCGTACCAGTCCTGCTCTACCAGGCCAATGGCGGCTTTACCTTTTACCTGGGTGTTGAACAAGTCCGGGTATTGGGTGGCGGAGTGGTTGCCCCAAACGGTCATATTGCTCACGTCGTTGACGCTGCAGCCGGTCTTCTGGGCAATCTGGGTTTTTGCGCGGTTGTGGTCCAGGCGCATCATGGCGGTGAAGTTGCGCGGGTCAATGTCCGGCGCATTGCGTTGGGTAATCAGTGCATTGGTGTTGGCGGGGTTACCCACCACCAATACCTTGATGTCTTTGCTGGCATGGTCGTTGATAGCCTTGCCCTGGACGGAGAAAATGGCGGCGTTGGCTTCCAGCAGGTCCTTGCGTTCCATGCCGGGGCCGCGGGGGCGGGCACCTACCAGTAATGCATAGTCGGCGTCCTTGAACCCCAGGTCGGGGTCGTCGGTGCACACAATGCCCTCAAGCAGGGGAAAGGCACAATCGTCCAGTTCCATTTTTACGCCATTGAGTGCGTCCATGGCGGGTGCAATATCCAGCATTTGCAGGATAACCGGCTGATCTTCACCCAGCATGGCGCCGGAGGCAATACGGAAGAGGAGGGCGTAGCCAATTTGGCCGGCTGCGCCGGTAACAGTAATTCGAACAGCTTGGGTCATTGCGTGTAATCCTGCAGTGGATGGGTGTTTTGAGGCGCATATTGTCATGGGATTTCGACAAAAAAACAAGTAAAATACGCGCCCAATAACGCCCTGTATTTGAAGCTTCATCACCCTCCCATAGATGGTGCATCCACGATGCCAGTACGCCGCATAAAAAAGCTGGCAGCGCAAATTGTTATCGCGGCCATCCACAGTCGTTTAGCGTCTCGACCCCCATGCCTATATACTGGCTTCTGACAATCACACTGAGGATAAGTCCATGCCAATGAACAGACGAGATTTTACACTTTCTTCGCTGGGGGCGTTGAGTGCTCTCGCCATCAGTCCCTCCCTGGGCGCGCAGCCTGCGACCAATCGGCGTATTGTGCTGGCTTCGCGGCCAGTCGGCAAACCCACGGCCGATAATTTTCGTCTGGAAACCCTGGCAATTCCCGATGTGGCCCAGGGACAGATGTTGCTCAAAACCCTTTATCTCTCACTGGACCCCTACATGCGCGGGCGCATGAATGCCGGCGAGAGCTACGCCGCCAGGGTAGAGCTCGACCAGGTCATGGGTGGAGGTACGGTCAGCGAGGTCGTCAGTTCTCGCAATAGTCGCTTCGCGCCGGGGGATATAGTGACGTCTTACTCCGGCTGGCAGGAGTATGCCGTTTCAGACGGGGCGGGAGTCATGAAGCTGGACCCCAGAATAAGCCAGCCCTCTTACGCCCTGGGAGTTCTCGGTATGCCCGGATTAACCGCCTATGTCGGTTTGCTGGACATAGGTCAGCCTAAAGCCGGCGATACCGTTGTATTGGCAGCATCCACCGGTGCCGTCGGCTCCGTAGTGGGGCAGATAGCCAAACTTAAAGGTTGTCGAGTGGTGGGCATTGCCGGTGCCCCTGAAAAATGTAAGTACGCGGTAGAGGTGTTGGGCTACGACGCCTGCGTAAGCCACTACGATGACGATATGGCCCAGCAATTGGCCGCTCAGTGTCCCGCGGGGATAGACGTGTACTTTGAAAACGTGGGTGGCAGTTCATGGGAGGCGGTTATGCCCTTGCTGAACAAGTATGCTCGTGTGCCTGTTTGTGGCCTGATCGCACACTACAACCAAACCGAATTGCCACCGGGCCCGGATCGTATGAGCCAGCTACAGGGTTTAATTCTGAGCAAAAGTATTAAGATGCAGGGTTTTATCGTAAGTGATCATGTGGAGCGCGTGCCGGCATTTATAAAAGACATGTCCGCTTGGTTGGCCGAAGGTAAAGTCAAGTATAAAGAGCACCGGGTGCTTGGCCTGGAGAACGCGCCCGCTGCATTTATGGGCCTGTTCACGGGGGCTAATTTTGGCAAACTGGTGGTAAAAGTGAGCTGAATTAGAGAAACCAGGATCCGCCATCGACCATATGGGTTTGGCCGGTGACAAAGGTACTGTTGTCGGAGGCTAGATAAACGATAGTGCCAGTGAGGTCGCCGGTTTCGAGATTGCGAGGAATGACCTGGCCTGCCGCAATGACAGATTTTGCCTTTTCCAGTTTCTCACCAAAAAACTCAGCGGTTCCCTCGGTTAATACGGCGGAAGGCGCCACGGCATTCACCCGTATATTGTCGCCGCCCAGCTCCCTGGCCATGCCTCGCGTCATGCCAATAACTGCCGCCTTGGACGCTACATAGTCCAGGCCGTAGGGCATGCCGTAAACTGCAGCCAGGGACGCAATATTTATAATTGAACCACCTCCAGCAGTGCGCATGGGCCCAACAACGGCCTTGCAGGTGTGCCATAAACCCTTGATGTTAATATTCATCACCGCGTCCCATTGTGCTTCTTCCAGATTTTCGAAGCGCGCGCCGTTAAGGCCCGCATACAGTGCCGCGTTGTTGACCAGAATATCTATCGTTCCAAATTCTCGCACCGTGAGCTCCGCCAGAGCAGTACAACTGGCCATATTGGCGATATCAGTCACTGTGGCCAACGCTCTGCCGCCGCCGGCCTCAATTGCGGCCACCGTCTCGCCGCAGTCATTGATATCACAGGCTACTACGGCTGCTCCCTCCTTGGCCATCGCCTCGGCATACGCCCGGCCCAGCCCGCGGGCTGCGCCGGTTACAATGGCGACCTTATTCTGTAACTGCATATCCAAACTCCTTGCGAATCTTGTCACTGTGTTCCGCAATTGCGGGCACTTGCCCAAACTGGGCTGGCTTCTTGTCTTCTTGTCATTACAAAGTTGCCATGTGGAATATAACAGTACTTGTTATCTACCCGGTATTTAACAGACACTGAAATCTCACAGCCCGGTCGGCCGGGGCTATTGATTCAGAAACACGGTATCGGTCTCTTTTGCAGCGACCATGGCCTGCTTCCAGTTATCGTGCACCGGAGAATCGTCCACCGGACTCATAGCTGTCATATCTGGCATCTAAAAAGTATTTAGATGTGTCACAAATACCTATATTATAGCCGCCCTGTCTGTGGCTTGGCCGCGGCGCACCCTATTATCATCTCTAGCAAAAATTATGATCGAACTGGACAACAGAAAAAACAAGCGCGAATTCAACAAGCTGCAAAAGCGTCTGCGCCGGAATGTGGGGAGAGCAATCGCTGATTACAAAATGATTGAAGAGGGCGACCGGGTCATGGTATGCCTGTCCGGGGGCAAGGATTCCTACGGTATGCTGGATATTCTGATGAATTTGCAACACAGTGCGCCGGTAAGTTTCGAGTTGATCGCGGTCAATATGGACCAGAAGCAGCCCGGTTTTCCCGAGGAGATCCTGCCGCAATACCTGTCAGCGCTCAACATACCCTATTACATCCTGGAAAAAGATACCTACAGCATTGTGCGCGAGGTGATACCCGAGGGCAAAACCACCTGCGGTCTGTGCTCGCGGCTGCGTAGGGGCAGCCTGTACGGTTTTGCGCGGGATATTGGCGCCACCAAAATAGCCCTGGGGCACCACCGGGATGACCTGGTAGAAACCCTGTTTCTGAACATGTTTTTTAACGGCAGTCTTAAATCCATGCCGCCCAAGCTGCTCAGCGATGACAAGAAAAATGTCGTTATTCGCCCACTCGCTTACGTAAAAGAAAAGGATCTTGCCACCTATGCCGACTACAAGGAATTCCCCATTATTCCCTGCAACCTGTGCGGCTCCCAGGAGAAATTGCAGCGGGTACAGGTGAAGCAAATGCTGTCGGACTGGGAGAGGCAATACCCGGGGCGCACGCAGAGTATCTTTAGGGCAATCCGCAATGTGAAGCCATCACAGTTGGCAGACAAGGCGTTGTTTGATTTCGAATCACTGACCATAGAAGTGGACACCGAGTTGCATGCACCGGCCCTGGTTACTCCCGCGATCAATGTGGTCAATCTGTAGTGACGTTTTCCATGCCGTTACTGGCTGCCAGTGACTTATCACTGTGCCGGGGGGGGCGCTTGTTATTCGCGGGGTTGTCTTTTGAGGTTGCCAAGGGCGACCTGATTCAGATCGAAGGCTGCAATGGGGCCGGTAAAACCAGCTTGATGCGGATATTGGCCGGCCTGTCCCGCTATGGTTTCGACGGCAGTGTGTCCCGCGATGCCGCTATTTTATACCTGGGCCATCAGAGCGCAGTCAAAGACATGCTCAGCCCGCGGGAGAATCTGGCCTGGAGTGTCGCCGGTAGGGGGCAGTACTCGGTAGACCAGATAGATCGGGCCCTGGAGGAGGTGGGGCTTTATGGTTATGAAGATGTGCCCAGCCATACCCTGTCTGCAGGCCAGCACCGACGGGTTAACCTGGCCAGATTGTACCTCAGTGATTGCCCATTGTGGTTGTTGGACGAGCCTTTTACCGCCATAGATAAGGCCGGTATTGGCGACCTTGAGGACCTGTTTGTCACCCATGTAAAAAACGGTGGAGCGATTGTGCTCACCTCGCACCAGGCCCTGGCTCTGGACTATCCGGTGCAAAGCCTGGCCCTTGGCGCAGGCGGTGGCCTGGGGTGCGTAGCCGATGCTGACCACTAGCCAATTTTTGCGACGCCTGTTGCGCAGGCAGTTGGTGTTGGCGGTGCGCCGGCCGGTTGAGATAGGTAATCCCATACTGTTTTTTGCCATGGTAGTGGCACTGTTTCCGCTGGGGCTGGGGCCCGCTCCCGCGCAGCTTGCCGACTTTGCGCCCGGGGTGCTGTGGATTATTGCGCTGTTGTCCAATTTACTCACATCCGACGCGGTATTTCGCGGCGATTTTGACGATGGCAGCCTGGAGCAGCTGTTGCTCGCACCGCAACCGTTGTACCTGTCTGTACTGGCCTATATTGGCGCGCACTGGTTGCTTACCGGTCTGTTGTTGGCCCTGGTATCGCCGCTTTTTGCCGTGATGTTGAACCTGCCAGGGCAGGCGGTGTGGGTGTTGGTGGCCAGTTTACTGTTGGGCACGGGCACGCTGAGCCTGGTGGGTTGTATAGGGGCGGCACTGACCGTGGGCTTGAAGCGTGGTGGACTGTTAATTTCCCTGCTGATTCTGCCCTTGTATATGCCTGTTTTAATATTTGGCAGCGCCGCGGTAAAGGCGGCGGTGTTGGGTAACCCCGCTGGGCCGTACCTGGCCATTTTGGCGGCCATGCTCTGTCTCGCCGTCGCTCTGGCGCCGTTTGCGGTGGCAGCGGGCCTGCGTATCAGCATCGATGCCTGATTCTGTGGCCATAATGCAACGAATAGTTCCGCAATATGTAAGATCAGTGTGGGAACCTGTGGTTCTACCTGTATAATTGCGAAATCTATGTGGTCCTTCTTTCATAAACTTGGCTCCCCCCCCTGGCTTTACCGAATTTCGGGGATTATTCTGCGCTGGCTGCTGCCCATCACACTGGCAGCCCTGACGGCGGGCATGATCTGGGGCCTGCTGTTCACCGCCCCTGATTTCAGGCAGGGCAATAGCTATCGCATTATCTATATCCATGTGCCCGCCGCTGTGGTGGCTCTGGCCGGTTATTACCTGATGGCGATAGCCGGTGCGGTCAGCCTGATCTGGAAGATGAAAATGGCCGATATTGCAATGAAAGCCATCGCCCCGATCGGCGCGGCCTTTACCTTTATCGCCCTGGTCACTGGTGCCATCTGGGGCAAGCCCACCTGGGGAACCTGGTGGGTATGGGATGCGCGCATTACCTCCATGCTGGTTTTGTTGTTCCTGTACCTGGGTGTGGTGGCGCTGTATGAGGCGTTTGACAATAAAGAAGCCGCCAGTAAGGCCTGTGCCGTTCTCAGTCTGGTGGGCATGGTTAACATCCCCATCATCTACAAGTCGGTAGATTGGTGGTACAGCCTGCATCAGCCCGCGTCGATTAAGTTTACCGGTGGCTCGAGCATCGATAGCAGTATGCTCTACCCCCTGTTGTGGATGATAGCCTCGTTTTACGCGATATTTGCCTGTGCCATGCTGCTGAATATGCGCGTGGAAATTTTACAGCGTGAAGCGCGCACCGCCTGGGTGAAGAAAATAGCCCTGGCCCAGGGCGGAGGTCATAGCTGATGTACTTTGCTTCGGCGTGTGCTGCACTGCAAATGGAGGGTCACGGCGGCTATGTCTGGTCGGCTTATCTTATTGCCGTGGTCGTGCTGGCCGTCGTAATAATCCTGCCCAGGCGGCGGGCAAAAGCTTTTGTCCGACAATTACAGGGCACTTTAAAACGTCAACAGAGAGACACACGTTAATGCACCCGGTACGTAAACAAAGATTGATGATTGTGATGTTCGTTGTATTATTCTCCAGTGCGGCAATTGGCTTAATGGTCTACGGCTTGTCTGGCAATATTAATCTGTTCTTTCCCCCGGCGGAGATTGCGGCGGGCAAGGCACAAGTGGGTCAGTCGATTCGTGTGGGCGGCATGGTGGTGGAGAACAGTATCAAACGTAGTAACGACAACCTGGAAATTACCTTTGAATTAACCGACTACCAGGCAACAGTTACCGTACTGTACGAGGGGATATTGCCGGACCTGTTTGGCGAGGGGCAGGGCGCTGTTGCGGCCGGCAGGCTCAATGAAGAAGGCGTACTGGTGGCCACTGAAGTGCTGGCTAAACACGATGAAAACTACATGCCGCCAGAAGTGGCCGAGGCGCTGGAAGCTTCTGCTGCCATGGGCAAGGGGCCGGGCTCATGATACCCGAGTTAGGCCAGTTTTCACTCATCATCGCCCTGTGCCTGGCGGTACTTTTAACCACGATACCCCTGTGGGGCAGTTGGCGGGGCAATGTGTCTGCCATGGCCCTGGCGCCCAGTTTGTCGGTGGGCCTGTTTGTTTTTGTGTCCATCGCGTTTGCCGCCCTGGCCCTGTCTTTTCTACAGGATGATTTTTCGGTCAAGGTAGTGGCCTCCAACAGCAATTCGATGATGCCCGCGATCTACAAATTTTCTGCCGTGTGGGGTAATCACGAGGGCTCCCTGGTGCTGTGGGTACTGATACTCAGCGGGTGGACGGCCGCTGTGGCACTGCTCAGCTCGGAACTGCCCCTGGAGATGCAGTCGCGGGTATTGGCGGTGATGGGGGCAGTGGCTGTCGGGTTTCTCAGCTTCTCCCTGTTTACGTCCAATCCCTTTGAGCGTTTGTTACCGGGTATTCCGGCAGACGGACAAGACCTGAACCCACTGCTGCAGGACTTCGGCCTCATTATCCACCCGCCGTTGTTGTATATGGGTTATGTGGGCTTCTCGGTGGCCTTTGCCTTTGCCATTGCGGCCCTCATGGGGGGGCAACTGGACGCTGCCTGGGCGCGCTGGTCCCGTCCCTGGACCAATGTCGCCTGGGCTTTTTTGAGCCTGGGCATTATGTTGGGCAGCTGGTGGGCTTATTATGAACTGGGCTGGGGCGGTTGGTGGTTCTGGGACCCAGTGGAAAATGCCTCGTTTCTGCCCTGGTTGGTGGGTACGGCGCTGATACACTCGTTGGCCGCCACAGAGAAGCGTGGCCTGTTTAAGAGCTGGACAGTGTTGTTGGCTATTTTTGCTTTTTCTTTGAGTTTGCTGGGTACATTTCTGGTGCGCTCGGGTGTGTTGACCTCGGTCCATGCCTTTGCCACCGACCCGGCCCGGGGCCTGTTTATCCTGGTGTTCCTCGCCATTGTCGTGGGCGGCTCCCTAACCCTGTATGCCTTCAGGGCTCCGGCGGTGAGTTCTCGTGTAACCTTCGGCTGGCTGTCGCGCGAGTCGTTGCTACTGGTTAACAATGTGGTCTTCCTGGTGGCCACCCTCACCGTGTTGTTCGGCACCTTATTCCCCTTGCTGATGGATGCCCTGGGCATGGGCAAGTACTCCGTGGGGCCGCCCTATTTCAATACGGTGTTTGTCCCCCTAATGGCCATACTGGTGCCGTTTATGGGCATTGGGGTTATTTCGCGCTGGAAGAAAGATACCGCCAGTCGCTGGCAAGCCGAACTGCTGCTACCGGCTGTGGTGGCGCTGTTATGTGGTATCACCCTGCCTCTATTACTGGATGCACCCTACAATGTGTGGGTGGCGATTGCGGTGTTACTGAGTGCCTGGCTGTTTGTCGGCCTGTGTAAAGACCTGTGGTTTCGGGTGCGCGGTGCAGCCACCATAGGCAAGGGTTTCAGGCGTCTCACAGCCAGTTACTGTGGCATGTTTCTCGCCCACACAGGCTTTGCGATATCGCTGCTGGGCGTTGTGGTGGCCAGTCAGTACAGCATCGAGCGCGACCTGAAAATGAGCCCTGGCGATAGCGAGGTTGTCGCCGGTTACGAATTCCGCTTTGTGCAGCGCACAGGGGTGCGCGGCCCTAATTTTGTGGCCGATGAAGCCCTGATAGAAGTGCGCGAAAATGGTCAGCTTATCGCCAGCTTGAGGCCACAGAAGCGACGCTATCTCACCCAGGGCAGCGTGATGACCGAGGCGGCAATTGACGGCGGGCTCTTCCGTGACCTGTATGTCGCGATGGGCGATCCGGTGGGCGACGAGGGTGCCTGGGCCATGCGTCTGCACTACAAACCACTGGTTCGCTGGATTTGGCTGGGGGCTATCTTTATGGCCTTCGGTGGCTTTGTCACCGTGGCCGACAAGCGCTATCGGCGACAGTCGGTACGTGAAACAGCTGGCAAACGCGCTGCTGCGACGTCCGAACTAGAGGTTGGCAGTGTCCAGACTTAAGCTTTTTATACCCCTATTTCTCTTTGTAGTGCTGGCTGGTTTTTTGCTGCGCAGTTTACAACTGGATCCCCGCGAAATGCCCTCGGCGTTAATCGACAGGCCGCTGCCCGATTTCCAGCTGTCCCGCCTGGGGGCCGATGCCACGGTGCAGCGCACCGATGTGATTGGCGAGGTCGCCTTTTTTAATGTGTGGGCCACCTGGTGTATTTCCTGTCGTGTAGAGCACCCCTATCTGCAAAAACTGACTGATCAGGGCGTCGTTATCTACGGGGTTAATTACAAAGACGAAACCGTTGCTGCGCTGCAGTGGCTGGATGGTCTGGGCGATCCCTACCGGCTTAACATAGAAGACCGTGACGGCACACTGGGGCTGGACCTGGGTGTTTTTGGTGCACCTGAGACCTTTCTGGTGGATGCACAGGGCGTCATTCGCTACCGTCATGTGGGCATCATCAACGACCGCGTGTGGCGGGAAATATTGCAGCCTCTGTACCGGGAACTGCGCAACGAGGTAGCCGCGTCACTGTGATGAAAATTGTTCAAGCATTGCTGGCCAGAGCCGGGTTGGTGGCACTGCTCGCGCTGGGTATGGCCAGTGTTGCGCAGGCGGTAATTGAAACCTACGAATTCAGCAATGTTTCGCTGCAGCAGCGCTACAAGCAGTTGAGCGCGGAATTGCGCTGTCCCAAATGCCAAAACCAGAATATCGCCGATTCCAACGCACCTATCGCCCAGGACCTTAGAAAACTGCTGTATAAGCAGCTGGAAGCCGGTGCCAGTGATGAGGACATTCTGGACTACATGGTATCGCGATACGGCGAGTTTGTGCGTTACAAACCGCGCTTCAGTGGTGTGACTCTACTGTTGTGGCTGATGCCGGTGGGTCTTTTACTGGGGGCCCTGTTCATTGCCGCCATGGTTGTTCGCAGCTCCCGCTCTGCAGGAAAAGGCGAGGTAATCAGTGCTGAAGAACAGCAGCGGCTGGCGGCATTACTGGGAGACAGCGACAGCCCCTCGGCAGGTTTGAGCACTACGGAGAATGACGCTTGATTACTTTTATTCTGGGCTGTGTGGGCCTGGTATTGCTCAGTGGCCTGTTCTATCTGCTGCCGGTTCACCATGTGCGCCGCGTGCAACTCGACGAACGCGATCAGTCCAATCTTGCCTGGTTTCGACTGCGCCGCTCGGAGTTATCACAAAGCAATGACGCCGAGCTGATTGAGGACATGAAGCTGCGCCTGCTGGAGGATGTACCCGCCGGCACAAAGAGCGGTGCAGCCACTGCGCAGGGGTTTCCCCGCTGGCTCCTGTTGCCTCTGGTAGCTATCGCGTCCAGCGCCCTGTACTTTTTGCTGGGGGCGGCACCGGATGTGCAAATTAATGCCCAACTGAGCACCATCGATGAACAGACAACGCCAGAGCAAATGCGCAGCGTTATGCTCTCGATAGAGTCGCGCTCGCGGCAGCGCCCGGAAAACCTGCATTATCGGGCCCTGCTGGGTCGCTATTATATGGGCCAGGAAGATTACCGCCGCGCGGCCGATACCTATGCGGCGCTGGCCCTGGATGCCCCCGGGGATGACCAGACTCTGGCCTACGCGGCCCAGGCTGAATATCTTGCCAGTGACAGGCAGCTGGGTGACAAGGCGCAAATGTTGGCCGAACAGGCGCTGGCGATTAACCCGCATCAGCGTACCGCCCTGGGCTTACTGGGTATGGCGTCCTATGAGCGCGGGCAATACCGGGCTGCCATTGCTTACTGGGAGCGTTTAATTGCTATGGAGCCCGAGGGCTCTGAGGCTGCGCAAATGATTGCCGGCATTGTTGAGCGGGCCAGGGATAAATTGGGGGAGGGCGGCCAGCCCACACCGCAAACTAAAACCCCGGCGCAACTCACCGCCGGTGTAAGCGTGCGGGTAAGCCTGCCCGAGGGGGCCGAAGTTGCGGACTCGGCGACGGTATTTATACTGGCGCGGGCGGCAAATTCTGACAGCCGCATGCCCATTGCGGTGCAACGACTACAGGCCGCCGACCTCCCGCTTACCCTGCGCCTGGATGACAGCTCCTCCATGGCGGGGCAGAAGTTGTCCGAGACTGAATCCATTGTCGTGGTGGTGCAGCTGTCGCCCGATGGTCGCCCGGGTGCTGCGAATGCCACCTGGCTGGGTAGTGCGGGGCCACTGGCGCCCTCGCTGGATATCCAGCCGCTGGAGATTGTTTTGCAACATGTTAAGTAGTCCCGGGTAGCTTGGCCGGCACAACAAAAATACGCAATTCTCATTGCCAGGCATAGTGTTGTTCGATTAAACGCTATACACTATATCTTGTGTTTCTATTTTCGATAAACAACTAGTTCCAAGTTGTCGAATTCACTATAAATACGATATAAAACAATAACTTAATCAGACTACTTAAAGTTTTATGCGACTAAAAAGTATTAAGCTGGCAGGTTTCAAGTCTTTCGTCGACCCCACGTTGGTTAATTTTCCCGGCAATATGTGTGCTGTGGTGGGTCCGAACGGCTGTGGCAAGTCCAATATCATCGATGCCGTACGCTGGGTTATGGGCGAAAGCTCCGCTAAAAACCTGCGCGGCGAGTCCATGACCGATGTAATTTTCAATGGCTCGGTCAATCGCCAACCTGTGGGCCAGGCCTCTATCGAGCTATTGTTCGACAACACCGACGGTAAAGTGGGCGGGGAATATGCCAGCTACGCCGAGATATCCATCAAACGCATGGTGAGCCGAGAGGGGCAGTCAGAATACTACCTCAATCGCACCCGTTGCCGCCGCCGTGACATTACCGATATTTTCCTGGGCACCGGCCTGGGCCCCCGCAGCTACGCCATTATCGAGCAGGGCATGATTACCCGGTTGATAGAATCAAAGCCCGAAGAGCTGCGTATCTTCATCGAGGAAGCGGCGGGCATTTCCAAGTACAAGGAGCGGCGTAAGGAAACCGAAAGCCGCATGCGCAGAACCCGGGAAAACCTGGAGCGCCTCACCGACATTCGAGACGAACTGGACAGACAGTTGCAGCATTTGCAGCGCCAGGCTCAATCCGCCGAGAAGTACAGCCAGTTTAAAGGCGAAGAGCGCGAGCTCAAGGCCCAATTACTGGCCCAGCAATGTCGTGCACTGGATACACAAATTGCCGCTATAAGCCTTGCGGTCGGTGAGGCTGAGGTCAAACTGGAAAGTGTTCACGCAGAGCATCAAGGCGTTGAAACTGCCATTGAGCAGCACCGGGTAGAACACAGCGATCGCACCGAGGCCTTCAACAAGTCCCAAGCCACCTACTACACGCTGGGTTCTGAAGTTACCCGTATAGAGCAGACCATCAAGCACCAACAAGAACGCGGGCGCCAACTCAATGAAGACCTCGCCCAAACCCGTGAAACCCTGTCTCAGGCAGAGGTTCATCTGGGCGATGACAAGGGCAAACTGGGCCGTTGGGAAAGCGAAATCGTCGACCTGAGCCCGGAACTCGAATTACTCAAAGAGGTGGAACTGGAATCTGCCGAGACTCTGTCCAGCGCGGAAGAGGCGATGAACGCCTGGCAGCATCAGTGGGATGAGTTCAATCAGCATGCCGCCGAGCCCAGGCAGCAGGCCGAGGTGCAACAATCGCGCATACAGCATTTGGAGCAGGCGCTGCAGCGCATACAAAACCGCTCCCGGCAACTGGACGAGGAAAAGCAGAGCCTGGCCTCCGGCCCAGCGGACACAGAAATTGAAGCTCTGGGTGAGCAGGCTGCCGAGTTGGAACTCACCATGGCCGAGCACGAGTCCCAAGCCGAGGCGTTGGCAGAACAACTGGTCAATGCCAGGGAGCAGGGCGGTACTTTATCATCCCGGCTGAACGAGGTTCGCTCCAGCGTGCAGCAGTTACATGGCAGACAGGCCTCGCTGGAGGCCTTGCAACAGGCGGCATTGGGTGACAGCGCTGACGGCGTGTCCGATTGGCTGGCCTCGCGAGAGCTGTCCGATAATCCCCGTTTGCTGGAACAGATGGATGTTGAAGACGGCTGGCAACTGGCGGTTGAAACGGTACTGGGTGACTACCTGCAGGCGGTTTGTGTCGAGAATATAGGTGAGCTGGGTACCATGCTGGCGTCCCTGCAACAGGGGCAATTGGCGCTGGTTGAATCAGGGCCCGCCGATGGCGCAATAGCCAACGATTCCCTGTCCTCCAAGGTTGGCAATGACTGTAGGTCCACAGGTTTGTTGGCTGGCGTCAAGGTTGCCAGCGACCTGGCCCAGGCCATGCAAATGCGCGCTTCGTTGGCATTGCATGAGTCAGTTATTACGCCGGAAGGTGTCTGGCTGGGTAGCAACTGGTTGCGAGTGACCCGCTTGGCCAACGACCAGGGCGGTGCTATCAAGCGCAAACAGGCCCTGGAGCAGCTGGTAATCGATTTGGCGGTCGCTGAAGAATCCGCCGAACAAAACCACCAGCAACTGCAACAGAACCAGGAGCAGCAGCGCAATCTGGAAGCGCAGGGTCAACAGTGCCAGCGCGATTTACAGGCCGCCACGCGCCAGCATGCCCAAATTAGCGCAGACCTGTCGGCACATCAGGCCAAGCTTGAGCAAATTAATGCCAGGCGAGAGCGGCTCAATGCCGAAATAGACGAATCCCGTTCACAGTTTCGCCTCGAACAGGAGTCCCTGGCCGAGGCGCGCCAGATTCTCTCCGGCGCCATTGAATGTATGGAGTCCGACTCACAGCGGCGCGAAACCTTGCTGTCGCAAAGAGACCAAACCAGGAACACCCTGGACAACACACGTCAAAAAGCACGCCACGACAAGGACAGCTCACACCAGCTTGCCATGCGCCATCAGTCCCTGCAGACCCAGCTGGATGCCATGCGCGAGTCCATCGCGCGCACTGCTGGGCAGGTTTCGCAACTGAGCGAACGCCGTGACACACTACTGGGCTCGCTCAGTGAAAACGACGATCCCGGGGACAACTTGAAAGTGGAGCTGGAAGGGCTGTTGGAGCAGCGCCTGGTGGCCGAGGGTGAGCTGAGCGACAAGCGCGAGTTGGTCGCCGAGGTGGAGCAAAAACTGCGCGAGGCAGAACAGCAGCGGGCGGCTACAGAAATGCGTGCCCAGTCTGTGCGCAGTGAACTGGAGAAAGAACGCCTGGCTAACCAAGGCCTGCAGGTACAGCGTGAGAATGTGGGGCAGCAGCTAAAAGAAGGCGAACACCAGCTGGACGAGGTTTTGCAGGGTCTACCAGAGGAGGCCAGTGAAACCGAATGGCAGCTGAAGTTGGAGCGCCTCGCTAATCGTATCAGCAGGCTGGGCCCCATCAACCTGGCGGCCATCGACGAATACACGCTGCAATCCGAACGCAAGAATTATCTCGATGTGCAAAGTGAAGACCTGGAATCTGCCCTCGACACCCTGGAATCGGCGATTCGTAAAATTGACAAGGAGACACGCAGCCGCTTCAGGGACACCTTCGATAAGGTTAACAGCGGTTTGCAGGATTTATTCCCCCGCGTATTCGGCGGCGGCAGCGCCTACCTCGAACTCACCGGTGACGACTTACTGAATACCGGCATTACCATTATGGCGCGCCCGCCGGGCAAGAAAAACAGCACTATTCATCTGTTGTCCGGTGGCGAGAAAGCGCTCACTGCCATCGCCCTGGTGTTCTCAATTTTCGAGTTAAACCCCGCACCCTTTTGTATGCTGGACGAGGTGGATGCCCCGCTGGATGATGCCAACGTGGCGCGCTATGCCAGAATGGTCAAAGAGATGTCAGACCGTGTGCAGTTCATATTCATCACCCACAACAAGATCACCATGGAGATGGCCGACCAACTCATGGGCGTCACCATGAATGAGCCCGGCGTTTCCAGGCTGGTTACGGTGGATGTAGAAGAAGCGGCTGAACTGGCCGCTATCTAACGGTAGGAAAGACTAGTAAATGCGTTTTGCTGAAGGTAATTGGTAGCTGTGATGGAACTGGCGCAATTGACAATAAGAGACTGGATGGTTATCGCAGGCGTATTGCTAATCTTCGCCGTATTGCTGGATGCCTACAGGCGAGTACGCAATGAGCGCAATACCTCTGTGCGCATGAAGCTTGCCGACCCTGAAGATAGAGAGGCAGCCAGGGAAGTAGACCTGGCCTGGCTGAAGGAACTGCCCAACGGTGGGGCGCGCGTGGTAAACCGGGCAGAGGAGGTAAGTGTTGCAGTAGCGGCAGCACAGCAAGCCTCTGCAGAGTCTGCAAATACCGCGCCCAACATAGAACAAGCGCCGGAAACACCCGCAGCTGATATTGTAGTGGAAGATGTGGAACTGGTAAGCGGTATGAACGCCGTTCAGGAGCCAGAGAATATCGACTGGCTGGATGGGCTGGAGACAGACGAAGCACCGACACAGACGGGCACTGTTAGAGAGCATGAGGAGCCCCCGCGGCTTCCCCGCGAACTGGACCCGGAAGTTTTTATGCTCAACGTGGTGGCCCGCAGTGCGGCAGGTTTCAATGGCGGGGACATTCTTCATATATTATTGGCCTGCGATTTGCGCTTTGGCGATATGAGTTTTTTCCATCGCCACGAACATGAAGCCGGTTTAGGGGCAATACAGTTCAGCGTGGCAAATATGATGCAACCCGGTGTATTCGATCTGGACGAGATGTCCGATATGAATACTCCTGGGCTGGTCTTCTTCCTGACCTTGCCCGGGCCGGAAGATATGATGCAGGCCTTTGATTACATGCTGGAAACTGCCCAGACGGTGGCGCGTAATCTCCAGGGGGACGTGCTGGATGAGAGTCGCAGCGCTATGACAAGCCAGACCCTGGGGCACTCCCGACAGAAAATACGTGATCTTGAACGCAGGATGCTGACCCGGGCGGAGCGCTGAGCGCTTCAGGCTATGACTAGCAGCGATATCGCGCAGGAAGTTGAAGCGCTGCGTGAGCAACTCGACACCTACAATTACCAGTATTACGTACTGGATGACCCCACCGTTCCCGATGCGGAGTACGATCGCTGCCTGCGCCGTCTGCAACAACTGGAAAACGCCCATCCCGCACTGCTGCGCCCCGATTCTCCCACCCAGCGAGTGGGCGCAACGCCCCTGGCGCATTTCGAGCAAGTGAAGCACGAAGTGCCCATGTTGTCGCTGGAGAACGCCTTCGACCAGCAGGAGATGGCGGCCTTCAACCAGCGCCTGCTGGACCGCTTGGGGGGCAGCCAAGCATCATTGGAATTTGCCTGCGAACCCAAACTGGATGGCATTGCCGTCAGCTTGCTCTATCACGACGGTATCCTGCAGCGTGGGGCAACCCGGGGTGATGGCAGCACAGGCGAGGATATCTCCCAAAATGTGCGCACCATAAAGTCCATCCCGCTGCGCCTTCGTGGAACGGGTTTCCCCGGGGTGCTGGAAGTGAGAGGTGAAATATATTTACCCAAGGCGGGCTTTGAGCAGCTCAATGCACAGGCCAGGGAGCGGGGAGAAAAACCCTTTGTAAACCCCCGCAATGCCGCCGCCGGTAGCCTGCGTCAGCTGGACGCCAGGATAACAGCCTCTCGCCGCCTGGAAATGTGCTGTTACAACGTGGGCCTGGTGGAACGAGGTGCGCTGCCAAACAAGCACTCAGAGGTGCTGGCGCGATTGCAATCCTGGGGCTTGCGTATCAATGCGGAGTCGGCCGTGGTCAACGGCATTGACGCCTGTGGTGAATACTATGAATCACTGGCTGCCCGCAGGGGTTCACTTCCCTATGACATAGACGGCATTGTTTTTAAGGTGAATGCCCTGGCATTGCAAAAGAGGTTGGGATTTGTTTCCCGCGCACCCCGCTGGGCAATCGCACGCAAATTTCCCGCCCAGGAAGAGATGACCCGTGTGTTGGATGTGGAGTTCCAGGTGGGGCGTACGGGGGCTATAACGCCAGTGGCGAGATTGCAGCCGGTGTTCGTTGGCGGCGTCACAGTCAGTAATGCCACGCTGCACAACGCCGACGAAATAGCGCGCCTGGATTTGCGTATTGGCGATACCGTTATCGTGCGCCGGGCCGGCGATGTCATCCCCCAGATTGTATCGGTGATAAAAAACAAACGGCCAGACGATAGTCGCGCTATCGCTTTTCCCCGGCAGTGCCCGGTGTGTGGTTCGCCGGTTGAACGCGAGGCTGACGAAGCTACCCTGCGCTGCATGGGCGGGTTGGTCTGCGCCGCGCAGCAAAAGGCCGCCATCAAGCATTTTGTTTCCCGGCGCGCCATGGATATCGATGGGCTGGGCACTAAACTGGTCGATCAACTGGTCGATGAAGGCCTGGTTGTAAACGCGGCCTCGCTGTACACGCTGGACCCAGCGTCTGTGCTGGCACTGGATCGGATGGCACAAAAATCGCTGGAAAATCTTTTGGCATCCCTGCGGCGCAGTCGGGAAACTACCTTGCCGCGCTTTATCTTCGCACTGGGTATTCGCGAGGTCGGAGAGGCCACCGCCCTCAGCCTGGCCAGGCATTTTTGCAGTTGGGAAAAACTGGCACAGGCATCGCAGCAGCAGCTATTGGAAGTGGATGACGTGGGGCCGATAGTGGCCGACCACCTGCTTCAGTTTTTCGCCTCCGAAAATAGCATGGCGGTGGTGAATGCGCTGCGCAGCGCCGGAGTACACTGGCCTGATATTCAGCCGGTAGAACACAGCGTATTGGCCCTGGCCGGTGAAACCTGGGTGGTGACAGGGAAGCTGGAAACCCTGGGGCGCAATGAGGCTAAAGCTTATTTGCAAGGCCTGGGCGCGAAAGTCGCGGGTAGCGTGTCACAGAAAACAAGCTGTGTTGTGGCCGGCCCCGGAGCGGGTTCAAAATTATCAAAAGCACAAGAGCTGGGTGTTAAGGTCATTGATGAAGCCGCATTTCTCGCCCTGTTGAGAACACTGGATGTGATGGAATGATTACCGCATTACAGCGCAGTTCGAGGTTTTTCTTGGTGGCGACACTGGTGTTGGCCGGCGCCGCCTGCACCACCTCGCCCCCGTCCAACCTCAATGATATCTGTGCTATTTTCAGAGAAAAAAACGGCTGGTACGATGACGCGGCGGGTGCCAGAAAGGAGTGGGGCAGCCCTATCTCTGTGATGATGGCGATGATGCACCAGGAATCGAAATTTCGGGCAAAGGCCAAGCCACCCCGCAACAAGATCTTTGGTTTTATTCCCGGCCCGCGTCCCTCAAATGCCTATGGTTACAGCCAGGCACTGGATTCCACCTGGGACGGCTATAAGCGCAGCGCCGGGCGCTATGGTGCTGATCGCGACGATTTCGGTGATGCCATCGATTTTATTGGCTGGTATAACCACCAGTCCAAACAGCGCAGCGGCATTGCCAAAACCGACGCCTACCGGCTGTACCTGGCTTATCACGAGGGCCACGGTGGCTACAATCGTGCCACCTATCGCAACAAGCAATGGCTTATCGATGTGGCCCATAAAGTGGACCGGCGCGCGTCGTCTTATCGCAGTCAATTGTTGGCCTGTGAGGACACGCTAAAAGATGACGGTTGGTTTTTCGGATTGTTTTAGCCCGGTTCAGGTATCGCGGGTGAAAAGCCCACCCGCTTATGCCACACTGTCCCTCTGTCCTGCTCACTCATGTAATGGAACAGCACTGTGAAACCTACCAATATAAAAAACCCCGAGTACTTCCATAAAGTGGTTGATTGCCAGTACGCCTGTCCTGCGCACACCCCAGTGCCCGAGTATATTCGTCTCATTGCCGCCGGGCGCTACACCGATGCCTACATGGTGAATTGGGAGTCCAATGTATTCCCCGGCATTCTGGGGCGCACCTGCGACAGGCCCTGTGAGCCAGCCTGCCGCCGGGTACGGGTGGAAGAGCAACCGGTGGCCATCTGTCGACTAAAGCGGGTAGCGGCCGATAACAAAGGCGATATCAGCGAGTTTCTCCCCACCATACCCAGCGAGAAAAACGGCAAACGCCTGGCGCTGATTGGTGCCGGTCCCGCGTCGCTGACCGTTGCACGAGACCTGGCTCCCCTGGGCTACAGTATCGATATCTACGACAACCAATTCGCCGGTGGCGGCATGATGCGCAGCCAGATTCCCTCTTTTCGACTGCCGGCGGGCGTATTGGATGAAGAGGTCGAGTTAATTCTCGATATGGGTGTTACCACAATATTTGATACCGAAGTGGAGAGCCTGAAAGAGATCCTGGACAAGGACTACGATGCTGTTTTTGTCGGCACCGGTGCGCCACGTGGCCGCGGGCTGGAGTTGCCCGGCCTTGCCGAAGCGGGAAAGCAGGTTTACATCGGCATAGATTGGTTGGCCAGTGTCGCTTTTGAACATACAGAATCCGTCGCCAAAAAGGTATTGGTACTGGGTGGGGGCAACACCGCCATGGACTGTTGCCGTACCTCACGGCGCATGGGTGGCGAGGACGTCCGTGTTGTTGTGCGCAGCCCCTTTGATGATATGAAGGCCTCCCCCTGGGAAAAGGAAGATGCCATGCATGAGGGTATCCCCATCTTCGATAATCATGTGCCCAAGGAGTATGTGGTTGAAGACGGCAAACTCAAGGGTGTGTTGTTTGAAAAAGTCACTGCACAGTATGACGACAAGGGTAAGCGCAGTCTGGTCCCCACAGGTGAGGAGCTGGTTTTTATGGAGGCCGATGTGGTCTTAATTGCCATAGGCCAGGACAATGCCTTCCCCTGGGTAGAGCGCGACATCGGTATTGCCTTCGGCAAGTGGGATATGCCCAAGGTCGACACGGTCACCTTCCAGTCCAGCGTTGATCGGGTTTTCTTTGGTGGGGATGCCGCATTCGGACCGGAAAACATCATTACCGCCGTGGCTCACGGGCATCAGGCCGCCATCTCCATAGACCTGTTTTGCAATGGTAAATCAGTGAACGACAGGCCGCCGCCGTTTACCAATTTGATCAGCCAGAAAATGGGTGTTCACGAGTGGAGCTACGACAATGCGGTGGAGGAGGACAAACGCTATATTGTACCGTTGGTACCGCTGAAGAAAGCCCTCAAGGATAGAAAGCTTGAGGTGGAATTGGGCTTTGATGAATCTACCGGCTATAAGGAGGCGGAGCGTTGCCTGAACTGCGATATGCAGACGGTTTTTGAGGAGGTACGTTGCATCGAATGTGATGCCTGCGTGGATATATGCCCTACGGATTGCATTACTTTTACCGCAAACGATAAGGTGGCACTGTTGCGCGAAAAACTAACGGCACCGGCAAAAAACCTGGAACAAGACCTGTACGTCTCCAAAGTTTTACCCACCAAACGCGTGATGGTAAAAGATGAAGACCTGTGTTTGCACTGTGGCTTGTGTGCTGAGCGCTGTCCCACGGCAGCCTGGGATATGCAGCAATTTTTGTACAACGTCGCTCAGGCGGGGCAATAACTATGACATCGCGAGTGAAGCCGCTAAAATCGGTCAACGATTTTGTGATCAAGTTTGCCAATGTGAACGGCACCGGTTCGGCCAGCGCCAACAAATTGTTCGCCAAGGCGCTGTTTCGAATGGGCTTGCCGGTTTGCCCCAAAAATATCTTCCCGTCAAATATTCAGGGCCTGCCTACCTGGTATGAAGTGAGGGTCAGCGAAAAGGGTTACCTGGGTCGCCGCGGTGGGGTGGATATCGTTTTGTCGGTTAACCCCCAAAGTATGCCCCAGGATATCCAGGAACTGGAGCCCGGCGGTTATTTTATCTATGACAACACCAAGCCCCTGGACCTGCGCCTGATACGAAATGACGTCACTATCATGGGCATACCCCTGACGCGTATCTGCAATGAGCAATACAAAGATCCCAGGCAGCGGCAGCTGTTTAAAAATGTCATCTACGTGGGGGCGTTGGCGGCTTTGCTGGATATGGATTTTGCCGTGCTCACGGCCCTGGTTGCCGACCAGTTTAAGGGCAAAGAAAAACTCATTTTACCCAATATCCACGCCCTGGAACTGGGTCACAAATACGCGAAAGAGCATTTCGACTGCCCCATCGGTATCCGGGTGGAAAAATCCGATAAGGTTGGCGATAAAATACTGATTGATGGCAACACGGCGCTGGGCCTGGGTGCGTTATACGGCGGGGCATCTGTGGTGGCCTGGTATCCCATCACCCCCTCTACCTCGGTAATAGACGCATTTGAGAAGTATGCGAAACGGGTGCGAATAGACCCGGGTACCGGCCGTAAAAACTACGCTATTGTGCAGGCAGAAGACGAATTAGCCGCCATCGGCATGGTGATCGGTGCCAGTTGGAATGGGGCCCGGTCCTTTACCGCAACCTCCGGCCCGGGCCTGTCGCTGATGGGCGAGTTTCTGGGGCTGGCTTATTTTGCCGAGATCCCCACGGTGGTATTTGATGTGCAGCGTGCAGGGCCCTCTACGGGCATGCCCACGCGCACCCAGCAATCCGATATTCTGGCGGCGGCTTACGCCTCACACGGTGACACCAAGCACGTGCTGCTGTTCCCGTCCACGCCCAAGGAGTGTTTCGATATGGGCGCCCAGGCGTTTGACCTGGCCGACAGGCTGCAAACGCCCATACTATTACTGAGCGACCTCGACCTGGGTATGAATGACAATATGTCCGAGCCGTTGGTGTGGGATGACAGCAAGGAATATGACAGGGGCAAGGTATTGAGCGCTGACGACCTGGATGCCATGGAGAAGTTTGGCCGCTATATGGATGTCGATGGCGATGGGATTTGCTATCGAACCTATCCCGGCACCCACCCGGACAAGGGCGCCTTTTTTACCCGGGGCAGTTCACGGGACGAAATGGCGGTCTATACCGAAAAGGGCGAGGAGTACGAGGAAAATATGCACCGGCTGCTGGCCAAATGGGAAACTATCAAATCTTATGTTCCCGGGCCAGAAATTATTCTCTGCGGGGCAAAAACCGACACCGCGGTGTTGTATTTTGGCACCAGCGAGGAATCTTCCAGGGAGGCTCTGGACTACCTGGCGGAGGAGGGTGTTCACCTGGATGCCATGCGTGTACGCGCGTTCCCATTCAATAAAGAAGTGGAACAATTTATTGATGAGCACGAGCGTGTATTTGTCATCGAGCAAAACCGGGATGCCCAGTTGCGCACGTTGCTAATGGCAGAGTTTGAGTTCGGCCCGCACAAGTTGAAGTCGGTCTTGTGTTTTGATGGCACACCCATCAGCGCGCGAAACATACGCAAACAGATAAAGCAGCTGTTGCCGGGCAATAATGTCACACCTTTACACCGGGAAAAAATTGCCAGTGGCGCGGGAGAAAAATCATGAGTTACCAAAAGCCAAAGTTTCGCCACCCCGACCTTGCAGTCAATGAACTGGGGTTTACCAAGGCCGACTACGAGGGCTCGCTGTCCACCCTGTGTGCGGGCTGCGGACACGACTCTATTAGCGGCGCCATCATACGTGCCTGCCACGAGCTGTCTATTCCCCCCCATAAAATCGCCAAGTTGTCCGGTATAGGCTGCTCTTCAAAAACGCCCAATTATTTTTTGGGAAGGTCACATGGGTTTAACTCGGTGCACGGCAGGATGCCCTGTGTTGCCACGGGGGCTGCCATGGCGAACCGCGACCTGCTTTATCTGGGTATTTCCGGCGATGGCGATACCGCCTCCATCGGCATGGGCCAATTTGCCCATGTGGTCAGGCGCAACTTGAACATGGTTTATATCGTGATGAACAATGGTTGTTACGGCCTAACCAAGGGTCAGGATTCAGCGACCGCCGATGAGGGTTCGGCCAGCAAAAAGGGTGAACCCAACCTGTTTCCCGGCATAGACCTGGCGGGGCTGGCCCTGCAGTTAGGTGCTACCTTTGTGGCGCGCAGCTTTTCCGGCGACAGGGAACAGCTGATCCCCTTGATCAAAGCAGCAATGACCCACCGCGGCTTTGCACTGATCGACGTCATTTCGCCCTGTGTGACGTTTAACAATAATCCGGAATCTACCAAGAGCTATGAGTTTTTCCGGGATCATGCAGAGGCAACCGGTACCGTCGATTTCGTACCCATGCGCGAGGAGATTAAAACCCGCTATCCTGCCGACAGCACCCATGAGGTGACCATGCACGATGGTTCCGTTATCCGCCTGCATAAGACCTCACAACATCTAAACCCGTTTAACCGGGTATCGGCCATGCGCGTGTTGGATGAGCATCGCAATAAAGGCGATATTCTCACCGGTCTCATCTACCTGGACAGGAATTCACAGGAGTTGCATGAACTGATGCAAACCTCCCAGCGGCCACTCAATGAGCTGGGGGAGGACGACCTGTGTCCCGGCAATCGTCTGTTAAAAAACATCAACGCGGCGCTGCGATAGGCGCTTATGGCCCAATTTACGGTACTTGTTGTCGATGATGAGTCGGCCATCCGGGATATGCTGCGCCTCGCCCTGGAGTTAGCTGATTACCGTCCAGGAGGGTCATTCCTGCCCCTTAAATTTCCCCCCGCGATACACCTGCAGTAAGCATACGGCCCCTTACTATCTGGAGATGGACTTATGAAGCGATTGATTTCGGTAGCTGTAACGAGTGCAGTACTGGCATGTGCCCAGGTGCAGGCCACGGTCAGCGACGATGATTTTGCCCAGCTGAAGGCTGATTTTGCGGCCCTGGCTCAACGGTTGAATGCTCTGGAGGCCGAGAACGCAAACTTGCGGGAAATCTCCCGCTCTACCGTGACCGAACTGGAAGTTGCTCAAACCGAGTTGGCCGGCGTGGTGGGAATTAGTTCGGCCAGTTCCTGGGCGCAGCGAATTAAAGTAAAAGGTGATTTCCGCTATCGCTATGAGGAGATCGATGTAGAGGGTAAGGGCACCCGTGATCGCAATAGAATACGCGCCAGAGCCGCGTTGATAGCGAGCCTGCCCAGCAACACCGAAGTGGCTCTGGGCATAGCCACGGGTGGCGATGACCCGGTATCGACTAACCAGACTCTCGGTGGCGGCGGCTCCACCAAAGATGTTCGTCTGGACCTGGCGTATTTCAAATGGAATGCCAGCGATAAACTGTACCTCACCGCAGGTAAAATGAAAAATGCCTTCTACAAACCCCAAAAAAGTGGCCTGCTGTGGGATGGCGATTTCAACCCCGAGGGTTTCGGGGTGGGGTGGTCCGATAAGCATTTTTTCGCGACCTTTGCCGGCAACTGGTTGGAGAGTGATGGCAGGAAAGACAACCAGCAGTTCTCCTGGGGTCTTCAGGGCGGGGTAATGTTTGAGTTGGGCCCCGTGTCGCTGACCACTGGCGTTGCTTACTACGACATTCCAACCAAGGGCAAATCGTCTTTTTACGGCGATGACGATGACTTTTTCGGCAACTCCTTTGGCTGCAGAGACCACAATGATCTCTCCAGCTGCGTATACCTATTCGATTACGAGGAGGTCGAGGTATTCGCCAACCTGGCTATGAACATCCTCGATATGCCGCTAAACATCTTTGCTGACTTCGTGCAGAACCAGGACGCGGATGAGTACGATACAGGTTATATCGTCGGCGCAAAATTGGGCAGGGCCAGTGGTAGGGGCACATGGCAAGTGGCCTACCAGTACCAGGACCTGGAAAAAGATGCGGTGCTGGGCCTGCTGAGTGATTCCGACTTTGCCGGGGGCGGTACCGACGGCAAGGGGCACAGGCTCACCGGTGCCTATGGCATCAACAAGCGCTGGAATGTTGGCTTCACCTGGTTTATTGATAACGAAGCGGGGGAGGGCAACCTCGATGCACCTCTGTCCTACGACCGCTTTATGATCGATACGGTGTTTAAGTACTAGCCAATAAGCTGCCGGCAAGACTTTTTCAAAATTTGCGGTACAATACCAGCGCTTCATTCATGGGGCACTGAGTCCCCTTCGTCTAGTGGTCCAGGACACTGCCCTTTCACGGCGGTAACAGGGGTTCGAACCCCCTAGGGGACGCCATTATTGGAACTGTCTATGAGTCGCTACTGGAGTACATTGATCAACAGGCTCACGCCCTATGTGCCCGGTGAACAACCGCAAAACGCACAGCTGATCAAGCTCAACACCAACGAGAACCCCTACCACCCTTCCCCGGCAGTGCTGAGCGCGATTAGCTCAATCAGTGCCGCCCAACTGAGCCTTTATCCACAGCCAGAGTCCGCGTCTCTCAGGCTGGCCTTTGCCGATCTCAACCAATTGCAGCCCGAGCAGGTGTTCCTGGGGAATGGCTCAGATGAAGTGCTTGCCCATGTTTTCCAGGCTCTGCTCAGCCATAACAAGCCCGTGTGCTTTCCCGATGTGTCTTACAGTTTTTATCCGGTGTGGTGCGAGTTGTATTCCCTGTCCTATGTAACGGTGCCTCTGGCGGAGGATTTCACTGTCGACATCAACACCTATCCTATCGACAACGGGGGCATCATAATTCCCAATCCCAATGCCCCCACCGGCATACTGATGCGCCTGGCCGAAATCCGCGAATTTTTGGAAGCCAACTCCGAGTCGGTGGTGGTTATCGATGAAGCCTATATCGATTTTGGTGGTGACTCGGCTGTGGGCCTCATCGACCAGTATGATAATTTACTGGTGGTACAGACGCTGTCGAAATCGAGGTCGCTTGCAGGCCTGCGGGTTGGCGTAGCCATGGGGCACCACAAGTTGATTGAAGGCCTGGAGCGATTAAAAAACTCGTTTAACTCTTACCCATTAGGCGTACTGGCTCAGACAGCCGCATTGGCGTCTCTGCACGATGTGGACTATTTTGAGGTGATCTGCGCCAGGATTGTCGCGAGCAGGGAGAAGTTGACGACTGCTCTGGAGGACATGGGTTTTTCGGTGTTGCCATCGATGGCGAATTTTTTGTTCGTGACGCACTCCGATTATGATGCAGGGGTGTTATTTGAGGGTCTGCGTGAGAAAAATATTCTGGTGCGTTACTTCGATAAACCGCGCACCAGGGATTTTTTGCGCATTAGTATAGGTACCGATGAGCAGTGTGCTGCGGTTGTATCAGCACTGGCGGATTTGCTGGGCCATCACGTGTAAATCCACGGGGAGACAATTATGGAGCTGGGCGGGTTTTCAATCAGTTTGGCGGTGAGTCTGGCACGCGCAGTCTACTAAACCTTCCTCAACACCACACTGCCAATACTATAACCCGCCCCAAAAGAACACAGCACACCGAGGTCGCCGCTCTGGAAGTCTGCCCGGTGTTTGTGGAAAGCGATGACCGAGCCGGCAGAACTGGTATTGGCGTATTCATCCAAAATTGTGGGTGCGTCATCCTCTGTGGGCGTGCGGCCCAATACCCGTTTGCCAATAAACTGGTTCATACTCAGATTGGCCTGGTGCAACCACAGGCGCTTTAGCTGCGAGGACACAATGCCTAAGCTTTCAAGTTGCGTATTGATCTGGGTGGCGACTGCGGGGCAGACCTCCTTAAACACTTTGCGACCCTCCTGCACAAAAAGCTTGTCGGGCTGGCCAATGCCAGACTCATCGCCGCGATTGAGAAAGCCAAAGTTATTGCGAATATTGTTGGAGTAAATGGTTTGTAGCTTACTGTCGACGATGATGTACTGATCTGCACTGGTGGCTGTTTCTGCTTTTTCCAAAATTACCGCGGTGCACACATCGCCGAAAATAAAGTGGGCATCTCTGTCGCGAAAGTTCAGGTGGCCACTGCAAATTTCCGGATTCAGCATCAGTACACTACGCGCGCTGCCATTGGCGATAGCGTCTCGTGCCTGCTGTATGCCGAAAGTGGCCGAAGAACAGGCCACGTTCATGTCGAAGCCGAAGCCGATTATGCCCAGGGCATCCTGCACTTCTACGGCGATGGCGGGGTAGGCGCGTTGCAAGTTGGAGCAGGCGACAATAACCATGTCTATGTCGGCAGCCGATTTTCCAGCACTCGACATAGCCTGTTCAGCGGCGACCACTGCCATTTCACATTGAATAGACCGAGACTCGTTACTGCGGTCGGCCAAATCCGGTGCCATGCGTTTGGGGTCGAGAATGCCACTTTTGTTCATCACATAGCGCGCTTTGATGCCCGAGGCCTTTTCGATAAACTCGACTGAGGAGTGCTGCAATGCCTGGATTTCGCCACTGCCTATGGCGTCGGCATTGTCCGCGTTATAGGTGTCCACATAGGCGTTAAAAGACTCAACCAGTTCTTCATTACTGATGGATTCGGCCGGCGTGTACAGCCCTGTGCCGCTAATTACAATGTCTGTCATTATGTGATCCGTCTAAAAAATGCAGTGGTTAGCGTTGGTCCATGGGCGTGAAGTCGCGCTGAGTGTAGCCGGTGTACAGCTGGCGCGGACGGCCTATGCGATAACTCCCGCTGATCATCTCGTGCCAATGGGCAACCCAGCCCACCGTGCGGCCCACGGCAAAAATCACGGTAAACATACTGGTGGGAATACCCATGGCCTTGAGAATAATACCCGAGTAAAAATCGACATTGGGGTAGAGTTTCCTCTCGATGAAGTACTCGTCTTCCAGGGCAATTTCTTCCAGGCGCTTGGCAATGACCAGCAGGGGGTCATTTTTGATGCCCAATTCCGCCAACACATCGTCGGCCGATTCCTTCATCACCTTGGCCCGGGGGTCAAAGTTTTTATACACGCGGTGGCCGAAGCCCATGAGGCGGAATGGGTCGTTCTTGTCCTTGGCCCGCGCCACGAATTCGTCAATATTGTCGACGTGGCCTATTTCTTCGAGCATTTCCAGTACAGCTTCGTTGGCGCCGCCGTGAGAGGGGCCCCACAATGCGGCTATACCGGCGGCAATACAGGCGAAGGGGTTGGCCCCGGAGGAGCCCGCAAGGCGAACGGTGGAAGTAGAGGCATTTTGTTCGTGGTCGGCGTGCAGGGTGAAGATCCTGTCCATTGCCCGCGCTAAAACCGGGCTCACATTACTGGGCTCGCAGGGGTTGCCGAACATCATGTGCAGGAAGTTCTCGGCGTAGCTCATGCTGTTGTCGGGATACATAAAGGGCTGGCCGATGGAGAATTTGTAACTCATTGCCGCCAGGGTGGGCATTTTGGCAATCAGGCGAAAAGCGGCAATTTGCCGGTGGTTCTCGTCACTGATATCCAGAGAGTCGTGGTAAAAGGCGGAAAGAGCACCCACCACACCACACATAATGGCCATGGGGTGCGCGTCACGTCGAAAGCCCTGGAAAAAACGGGACAGCTGCTCGTGTACCATGGTGTGCCTGGTGATGGTGGACACAAACTTCTCTTTTTCTTCCGCCGTGGGCAACTCGCCATAAAGCAGCAGGTAGCAGGTCTCCAGATAGTCAGATTGATTGGCGAGTTGGTCTATAGGGTAGCCGCGGTGTAGCAAAATGCCCTTGTCACCATCGATAAAGGTAATCTGTGATTCACAGGCCGCTGTTGAGACAAAACCCGGGTCGTAGGTAAACAAACCCTTGCTGGTGAGAGCGCTTACATCGATAACGTCCGGCCCCAGAGTTCCCGAGTAGACGGGCAGTTCTATTGGCTCGTCGATACCGTCTATAGTAAGGGTTGCTTTTTTGTCACTCATTTGAGGTCCTGAGGTTGTGTACTTGGGGTGCCCAACTATAGAGTTTCGTCAGCTATTGTCAATTTATATGGGGCCTGTGTCGTTAATTGGCGGCGATATTCGACCAATATCGCACAACACGTTTGTGGGAGTTCGGTGATTTTGACCTGCAGCCGCTTTCCGGGCTTCTTATTGTTGTTCGGGTTTGTATTTAGTGCCGTAAGTGCCTATAATTTCGCGCGTTTTGGTTTTTGTGGGGCGTCCAATGTTGCTCTGCAAGCCATTTTCAGTGGTTGGCGAAAGCCATGCCCGGTAAGCCACCTTTTTTGGTGTACAAAATGATGGTATTCACTCAGTGAAAGACACGCGTCCCGTAAATTTGGACATAGGCAGCATGCGTTTGCCGATAACCGCATGGACCTCCATTACCCACCGCGCCTCAGGCGTGTTTATTTTCGCCGGCATGGCCCTGCTCATCTGGGCTCTGGATGCCAGCCTTGAAAGTCCGGAAAGTTTTGCCGCCTTGCAGCAGCAGTTGGCTTCGCCCCTGGTAAAATTTTCCATGTGGGCTGTGCTGTCAGGCTTTATTTATCATTCGCTCGCCGGCGTTAAGCATTTACTGATGGACATGGGCATAGGCGAAACAATGGAGGGCGGCACAATGGGCGCCTATATCGTCATCGCCAGTTCAGCGGTACTCATTTTGCTAGCGGGGGTTTGGCTATGGTAACGGCAGTAACCAGTATGGGTCGGTCCGGCCTGTACGATTGGCTTATGCAGCGTATTACCGCTGTTATTTTACTGGCCTACTTCGTGTTGGTGATGTGGGTTTTGATAGGTGGCGTAGACTACACCGCCTGGAAAGCACTGTATGGCCAAACCTGGATGCGCGTGTTTAGCCTGATGGCGCTTCTTTCTCTGGGCATACACGCCTGGGTGGGTATTTGGGGGGTTCTGACTGACTATTTTACCGAGCGCCTGATGGGGCAAACCGGTAATGTGTTGCGTTTTGTATTACAGATGCTGTGCGGTGTTGTCATGTTTACGTATCTAGTCTGGGGAATCCAGATTGTGTGGGGTTATTGAGTATGTCGGGAATGCGAACTCTTTCTTTTGATAGTGTCATTGTGGGCGGCGGCGGCGCGGGTCTGCGCGCGGCACTGCAGTTGTCCCAATCCGGCTACAAAACGGCGGTTATTACCAAGGTTTTCCCCACTCGCTCCCACACCGTTTCGGCCCAGGGTGGTATTACCTGCGCCATTGGCAGTGACGACCCCGATGATGATTGGCGTTGGCACATGTACGATACCGTTAAGGGTTCCGATTACATCGGTGACCAGGACGCCATTGAATACATGTGCAGTGTCGGCCCGGAGGCGGTGTACGAACTGGAACATATGGGCATGCCGTTCTCCCGCACGGAGGAGGGGCGTATCTATCAGCGCCCTTTCGGCGGCCAGTCCAAAAACTTCGGTGAGGGCGGCCAGGCCGCCAGGACCTGTGCCGCTGCTGACCGCACCGGCCATGCGTTACTGCACACCCTGTACCAGGGCAATATGAAGAACAACACGGTGTTTTTCAACGAGTGGTATGCCACCGATATCGTGAAGAATCAACAGGGAGATGTGGTCGGTGTTATCGCCATTTGTATGGAGACCGGCGAGACCGTCTATGTAAAATCCAAGGCGACTGTTTTCGCCACGGGTGGTGCCGGGCGTATCTACGCCTCGACTACCAATGCGCACATTAATACCGGCGATGGCATAGGCATGGCCCTGCGCGCCGGCTACCCGGTACAGGATATCGAGATGTGGCAGTTTCACCCCACCGGTATTCACGGAGCGGGCGTGCTGGTTACCGAGGCCTGCCGGGGCGAGGGCGGTTATCTTATAAACAAGGACGGTGAACGCTTTATGGAGCGCTATGCCCCCAATGCCAAAGACCTGGCGGGTCGTGATGTGGTGGCCAGGTCCATGGTCAAAGAAATTCTAGAGGGGCGTGGCTGCGGCCCCAACGCAGACCACGTACTGCTAAAACTTGATCACCTGGGCGAAGATGTGCTGCAAAGCCGCTTACCCGGTATTCTCGAATTGTCGCAAACGTTTGCCCATGTAAACCCCATCAACGAGCCGGTGCCGGTTGTTCCCACCTGCCATTACATGATGGGCGGTATACCCACCAACATTCACGGTCAGGCACTGACCATCGATGCCCAGGGTAACGACAGTATTATCCCGGGCCTGTATGCCTGTGGCGAAGTCGCTTGTGTATCCGTGCACGGTGCCAACCGGCTGGGTGGTAACTCCCTGCTGGACCTGATTGTATTTGGTCGCGCCTCTGGCTTGTTTATCGAAAATGCCCTGCGCGAAGGCATTGACATGGGTGAGGCCAGTGAGACTGACCTGGAGCAGGCCATGTCGCGCCTGGACAAGCTGAACAATTCCACCGGTGGTGAAAACGTGGCAGCCCTGCGCAGTGAACTACAGGGCGTTATGCAAAACCACTTCGGTGTATTTCGCAACGAAGAGTTTATGCGCGAGGGCGTAAAGAAACTGGCAGATTTGCGTAGCCGCATAGAAAACGCTGAACTGACAGACAAGTCTCAGGTCTATAACACGGCCCGCATTGAGGCGCTGGAATTACACAACCTGTTTGAAGTGGCCGAGGCCACGGCTATTACCGCAGAAGAGCGTAAAGAGAGCCGCGGAGCCCACGCCCGGGATGACTACCCCGACCGCGATGACGAAAACTGGTTGTGTCACTCCATTTACTATCCCGATGAAAAACGGGTAGGTAAGCGCAGCGTCAATTTCGAACCCAAAATGGTTGATACGTTTCAGCCAAAAGCACGTGTCTACTAAGGGAATACCGAATATGTTGCAAGTCAGTCTCTATCGCTATAACCCTGAAACAGACAAGGAACCCTGGATGCAGGATGTCGAAGTTGACACCGGCGGCAAGGATTTAATGGTGCTGGATGTTCTCGAGCTGATAAAGGCCCGGGATCCCAGTATGGCGTTCAGGCGCTCTTGCCGCGAGGGGGTTTGCGGCTCCGACGGTCTTAACATGAACGGTAAAAATGGTTTGGCCTGCGTCACCCCGCTGTCCAAAACCGTCAGAAACAACAAGTTGATTGTGCGGCCACTACCCGGTCTGCCAGTAGTGCGCGACCTGGTAGTCGATATGGGTATGTTCTATACCCAATACGAAAAAGTGCAGCCCTACCTACAGAATAACACTCCGGCTCCCGCCATTGAGCGCCTGCAGTCACCCGAGGAGCGCGCAAAACTGGACGGCCTGTACGAGTGTATTCTCTGTGCCTGCTGCTCTTCCAGTTGCCCCTCATTCTGGTGGAACCCGGATCGGTTTATCGGGCCTGCGGGCCTGCTGCAAGCTTATCGCTTTCTGGCGGACAGTCGCGATACCGCGACCGAGGAGCGCCTGGCTATGCTGGATGACCCCTTTAGCGTGTTTCGTTGCCACGGCATACAAAACTGTGTCAGCGTATGCCCCAAGGGTTTGAATCCGACACGGGCCATAGGCCACATCCGCAATATGTTGCTTGCACGGGCTATTTAAACTTAATGTAAAAGGTCATCATAATAAAGTAATATGATGATATATAACGTTATTATCCACCCTCGGAAGGGTTATAATGCAAGAGAGTTCAATGGAAGCCCTGCGCCGCAGTTCGCATATCGCCGGGGGCAACGCGACCTACGTAGAGGACTTGTACGAGTCCTACCTGACTGACCCCAACGCAGTCCCGGAGCAGTGGCGCGAGTACTTCGACAAACTGCCGCGGGTGGATTCCAGTGTTGCCCTTATACAGGACATCCCTCACTCCATTGTGCGTGCACGCTTTGCCCAGATTTCCAAGATGCGGGTTCGCACCGAGGCAACAGTGCAGCAGGACTCCCAGGCCACTGAGTACGAGCGCAAACAGGTCAAGGTGGTTCAACTGATTTCAGCCTACCGTCAACGCGGGCACCAAAAAGCCAAGCTAGACCCCCTGGGGCTGGCGCTACGAGAGCATGTCCCCGATCTGGAGCTGAGCTTTCATGAATTGTCTCCCGCCGATTTCGATACGGTGTTCCAGACCGGCAGCATGCATATTGGCAAAGCTGATGCCACCCTGGGTGAAATTTATGATGCCTTGCAGCGCACCTATTGCAACACCGTGGGCTCGGAGTTTACCCACATCGTGGATACTGAGCAGCGCCATTGGATTATGCGGCGTATGGAATCTGTGCGCTCGGCGCCGGATTACAGTGTGGAGACCAAGCTCGACTTGCTGGATAGCCTGATCAAGGCCGATGGTCTGGAAAAATCTCTGGGGTCCAAATACCCGGGCACCAAACGATTTGGCCTGGAGGGTAGTGAGAGCCTCATCCCCATGCTCTCCGAAATCATTCAGCGAGCCGGGTACTTTGGTGCCAAGGAAATTGTATTGGGCATGGCCCACAGGGGGCGTCTAAACGTCCTGATAAATATTCTGGGCAAAAATCCTTCTGAACTGTTCGATGAGTTCGAGGGCAAGGTAAGCTACGAGAGTTCCGGAGATGTTAAATACCATCAGGGCTTTTCCTCCAACGTAATGACTCCGGGTGGCGAACTACACCTGGCCATGGCCTTTAACCCCTCGCACCTGGAAATTGTTTCCCCGGTAGTCGAGGGCTCTGTCAGGGCCAGGCAGGACCGGCGAGGAGACACCACCGGTAAAACCGTGGTGCCCATTGTGATACATGGCGACGCGGCATTTGCCGGCCAGGGTGTGGTGATGGAGACCTTCCAAATGTCCCAGACCCGGGCTTATAAAACCGGCGGCACGGTACACATCGTACTGAATAACCAGGTGGGTTTTACCACCAGCTTGCAAGAAGATGCCCGCTCAACCGAATATTGCACTGACATCGCAAAAATGGTGCAGGCGCCTATATTTCACGTCAACGCCGATGACCCCCAGGCGGTGTTATTCGTTACCCAGATGGCCATCGACTTTCGCAACGACTTTCACAAGGACGTGGTAATCGATCTTGTTTGTTACCGCCGCCGCGGCCATAACGAGGCCGATGAGCCTGCCGTTACCCAGCCATTGATGTATCAGGCCATACGCCAGCATAAAACAACCCGAGACCTTTACGCCGCACAGCTGATTGCTGAGGGTGTGTTGAGCGCTGAAGAAGACACCAGGCGTGTCGAGCGCTACCGCAGCTCACTGGACGCGGGAGCACCGCTGGTGGGCAATCTGGTCACCAGGCCCAATACAGCCATGTTTGTGGATTGGACGCCCTACCTGGGTCACCAGTGGACCCTGGAATGTGACACGGGCATGGACCTGCAAGAGCTACAGGCCTTGGCCCACGAAATCAATGTTGCTCCCGATAATCTGCCGCTGCAGCGCCAGGTGTCTAAAATTTTGGAAGACCGCCGCAAAATGGCCGCCGGTGCCATGCCTATGAATTGGGGTTTTGCCGAGGTTCTGGCCTACGCAACACTGCTGAAAGCCGATTACCCCATCCGCCTGACCGGGCAGGATGTGGGGCGTGGCACATTTTCTCATCGCCATGCTGTGCTGCATAACCAGAAAGATGGCAGCGCCTACGTTCCCCTGCAGAACATGGGCGGTGGTCAGGCACCTTTTGTCATTCACGATTCCCTGTTGTCTGAAGAGGCCGTGCTGGCATTCGAATACGGCTATGCCACTACCTCACCCCAGGGTTTGGTTATCTGGGAGGCCCAGTTCGGCGATTTTGCCAATGGCGCCCAGGTGGTTATCGACCAGTTTATCGCCAGCGGTGAACACAAGTGGTCCCGCTTGTGTGGTTTGACCATGCTGCTGCCCCACGGCTACGAGGGGCAGGGGCCGGAACACTCCTCGGCCCGGCTGGAGCGTTTTATGCAATTGTGCGCGGAGCACAATATGCAGATATGCATTCCCACCACACCCGCCCAGGTGTACCACATGTTGCGCAGGCAGGCGATTCGACCGCTGCGCAAACCACTGATTGTGATGTCACCAAAAAGCCTGCTACGGCACAAGGAGGCGGTCTCCACCGTTGAAGATCTGGCCAACGGCTATTTTCACAACGTATTGAGTGAGACCGATGACCTTGACCCGGGAAAGGTCCAGCGGGTTGTTCTGTGTAGCGGTAAACTCTATTACGAGCTGCGTGCCACCCGGCGGGAGCGTGAAATAGACAATATTGCGATTCTCCGCCTGGAACAGTTATACCCCTTCCCGGAAGCGGAGTTGCTGCAGGCACTGAGCAGTTACCCCAATTTATCCGACGCAGTCTGGTGTCAGGAAGAGCCTGTTAACCAGGGCGCCTGGTATTCCAGTCAACATCACATACGGCGTGTGTTTCACCGCCACAAGAAGAGTATTTATCTTCGCTATGCCGGCCGTGAAGGCTCGGCGGCTCCGGCAGCAGGTTATATGTCACTGCATCTGGAGCAACAGGCACAACTCATCAACGATGCCCTGGCACCGCTGTCAGACCAGGGCGAAACTTAACACTACTGGCATTTCTCAAAGGAATCGAAATGGCTATCAAAATTAAAGCACCGGCCTTCCCGGAATCTATTGCAGACGGTGAAATCGCGCTGTGGCACAAGGCAGAGGGCGACACCGTCGCCAGAGACGAGGTAATGGTTGAAATTGAGACCGACAAGGTGGTCATGGAAGTGGTAGCACCCCAGGACGGTGTTCTCATAAAAATCCACGCCGCCGCCGGAGATACTATAGAGAGCGAGCAATTGCTGGCAGAACTGGAGCCAGGCACTGCTGCCCGCAGCACCGTATCATCCGCTACCTCAGCCAGTGCCCCCGCGGATGAAGTTTCGGCGTCCTCCTCGTCAATTGATAAAGCGGCCATGTTGGGGCCCGCGGCCAGGCAGTTGGTCGAGGAGCACGCACTGGATGTAAACAGTATTAAAGGCAGTGGTAAAAACGGTCGAATCACCAAGGACGATGTCGTCCAGTATATGAAGAATGCAGACAGTAAGCCCGCCGCCGCACCCGCTGGCAAAGCAGCGGCACCACCGGTGTCGGAACCCAACATCATGCCGTCCAGTGAACGCATTGAAAAGCGCGTGCCCATGACCCGCATGCGTGCAAAAATTGCCGAACGCCTGCTGCAGGCATCGCAAGAAACAGCTATGTTAACCACCTTCAATGAGGTGAATATGGCGCCGGTGATGGCGCTGCGCGCCAAGTACAAGGAGCAGTTTGAAAAAACGCACAACGGCACGCGGCTCGGCTTCATGGGCTTTTTCGTCAAAGCAGTTTGTGAGGCGCTGAAGCGGTTCCCCGATGTAAATGCATCTATTGATGGTAAAGATGTGGTCTATCACGGTTACCAGGACATAGGGGTTGCTGTGTCTACCCCCGGCGGCCTGGTAGTACCGGTGTTGCGAGATGCCGATTTTATGAGCCTGGCCGATGTTGAAGCCAGCATACGGGACCTGGGCTTGCGCGCCCGGGATAACAAACTGACCATAGACGATATGACTGGCGGCACCTTTACCATTACTAACGGTGGCGTCTTTGGCTCGTTGATGTCCACACCCATTCTCAACCCGCCCCAGACCGGTATCCTGGGCATGCACAAAATACAAGAGCGGCCTATGGCGGTAGATGGGGAGGTGCAAATACTTCCCATGATGTATTTGGCACTGTCGTATGATCACCGTTTGATCGACGGCAAGAGTGCGGTGCAGTTTCTGGTGGCGATTAAAAACCTCATTGAGGACCCCGCGCGTATTCTGCTGCAAATTTGATAGTTTGAGCGCGCGTTAGTTAACGGTTTTATTGTAGGAAATAATATGTCTGACAAATTTGATGTAGTAGTAATTGGTTCGGGTCCCGCCGGGTATGTCGCGGCTATTAAAGCGGCGCAACTGGGCCTGTCCACCGCCTGCGTAGAAAAATGGGTAGATGAAAAAGGAGCTATCAAACTGGGAGGCACCTGTCTGAATGTCGGCTGCATTCCCTCCAAGGCTCTGCTGGATAGTAGTTACAAGTATGTAGAAACCCGCGATCACCTCGCTGTCCACGGTATAAACGTTTCAGAGGCGAGCATGGATGTGCCGGCCATGATAGCCCGCAAAGATAAAATCGTAGGTCAATTGACCGGTGGGATCGGTGGCCTGTTCAAGCACAATGGTGTCACCTCGGTCTGTGGTACCGGCAAGGTGCTGGCCGGCGCCAAGGTGGAAGTAACCGATAAAGACGGTAATACCACGGTATTGGCCGCGGGCAGTATCATTATTGCCACCGGTTCGGTGCCGGTAGAAATACCACCGGCGCCCACCGATGGTGACCGCATCGTGGACTCAACCGGGGCGCTTGAATTTACTGAAGTGCCCAAACGCCTGGGCGTTATCGGTGCCGGTGTTATCGGATTGGAACTGGGCAGCGTCTGGGGTCGGCTGGGTGCGCAGGTAGTGGTGCTGGAGGCACTGGATGACTTCCTGCCCATGGTCGATACCCAGATTGCCAAAGAAACTGCAAAAATCCTGAAAAAGCAGGGCCTGGATATTCGCATGGGTACCCGGGTGACCAATGCAAAAGTCACCAAGGATGGCGTAGAGGTCTCCTATGCCTCAGCGGGTGGCGAAAAAACAGAGACCTTCGATAAACTCATCGTGGCGGTGGGCAGACGGCCCAAATCAAATGACATATTGGCTTCGGATAGCGGTGTAACCCTGGATGAACGCGGTTTTATCTACGTTAACGATTTCTGCGAGACAGAAGCACCCCATGTCTATGCGATTGGTGATGTGGTCAGAGGCCCCATGCTGGCGCACAAGGGCTCTGAAGAGGGCGTCATGGTCGCCGAGCGCATCGCCGGAAAATCCGCCCAGATGAACTACGACTGTATTCCCTCGGTTATCTACACGCATCCTGAAGTGGCGGCGGTGGGCAAGACCGAACAGGAACTAAAAGCTGACGGCGTTAACTACAAGACCGGTGTCTTTCCCTTTGCCGCCAGTGGCAGAGCGCTGGCAGCCAATGAGTCTGAAGGCTTGGTGAAGGTGATTGCCGATGCTGACACCGACCGTATTCTGGGCTGTCACATTGTCGGCCCCAGTGCCGCCGACCTGGTACAGCAAGTTGTTATTGCGATGGAGTTTGGCGCCAGCGCGGAAGATTTGGCCCTCACGATATTTGGGCACCCGACCTTATCGGAAGCGGTGCATGAGGCCGTGTTGGCAGTGGATGGGCATGCAATTCATATCGCCAACCGCAAGCCCAG
>SMVA01069420.1_pt1 | contig 39895 bp, 33 predicted proteins | sample 2456451 | NCBI WGS metagenome assembly SMVA01 (sample SAMN11095933, study PRJNA526329) | marine sediment metagenome | biome: Marine sediment; feature: Surficial sediment; material: Deep marine sediment; isolation source: Hadal surficial sediment | place: Pacific Ocean | collected 2014-05 | depth...
CATGAAGCCCCACAACGATCGATCTGGTTGCAAGTTCAGCGATAACAGCATCCCTAGCACAAGAGTGTTGAGAAAGATGGATATTGTTAATATCACATCGAAATGCGTAGGGTTAAGAAACAGGTCTTTCGCTGACCAGAGTCCCATTAGTGGTAAAGAAGGATTGACTTGGATAAATAACCACAGCCCAAGTAAAATCAATCCCCAATCAGTAATACGATCAGGCAAAAACCACCGTTTTCTATATAGCACGAACCACTGTATAAGGTGAGTACGCCTATCTATAGACTGTGCTAACGTAGCACCTGCTAGGCTGCCAGCCATGTTAGTAAGCAGATCAAGTACAGAGGCAACACGCCCAGGAACGAACACTTGCAAAGTTTCCATGCTAAGACTGATTGTTACGCCAATACCAGTTGCGACCATTACTACTGTCGCGCCACGCAAATGATATAGTGAAAATGCTGCCAGGAAACCGAGTGGAAAATAGGCAAAAATGTTGATGAGAACGTCAAAGCTCGTAATGTAGCGCGGCCATACGGTGAAGAAATGAAATACGTCGCTTTCCTGTATACGCCAGCCAGCAAAAGGAAACAAGCTGACATAAACGATGAGCAACGTATAAGCTGCAAAAATATAAGTATTAAGACCAAAGTAATCTGGCTTGTCGGTTTTATCCATGTTGGCTTCATCACTTGTTGCTATTTACAGAAGCTTAGAATTAGCTATGCCGCTATAGTATTTTAGGACATATTTTTTAACAACGACTACGAAGTTAGTACGGGATTGAAATCGTTCTAATGATCTAGCTAGTTGACCTGTCTAGCTAATTGACCTGTATGGGCAACTCAAAACGAGGAAAATTGAATCAAAACTACCACCAATATGATTCCAGAAGGCTCTTTATGCAAATTTCGACTACCTTAATTTTATTTCAGTCCACAACCGGCTTAGTAAACGACGCCGGTTTCGATCAAGATCTTGCAGCATCTCTAGCCTAGCAAGAATTTTCTTGTCAGGAAATATTGCTTTATTTCTGATGATATCGGGATGAATGGATTTCATCGCATCCATATTGGGGTTACCTGATCCGATCAGATTAGTAAGTTCGGCGGAGTTCTTCCCATCCAGCATGAAATTTATAAACTGATGAGCTAGATCAGGGCGTACGCCGCTTTGATGCAGCACCATACTATCGAGAGCTAATACTCCGCCCTCCTTTGGTGTTGAATAATCAATGGTGAACTTTCGTCCGGTTCTTTTAGCGTCAAGCGCTGCCTGAAACATGTCATTAGAATAGCCATGTGCCACCCATAGATTGCCCACCGCCAATTCCCTGATGTAACTAGTGTTGCTGAAAGCCGTCCAGTAAGGCTTGGCACGTATGATCATTTTTTTAGCCTGATTCCAATGTTCCTCGTCGGTATCGTTGACTGAATATCCTAAGTATTTGAGTGCAGCAGACATTAATTCACGCTGGCTATCAAGCACAGTAACCCGTCCCTTTATTTTTTCTAGATATTTCGGCTCGAAAATAATCGCCCAGGTATTGGTAGGCAGACCTAGATCCTGCATCTTTTTCCGATTGAAGCCGAGTAACGTCAGAGTATATGCATAGGGAACGGAATATTTATTCTCCGGATCAAATGCAGTGTTGAGATATATGGGATTGATATTCTTGAGATTTGGCAGCAGTGATTTGTTTAGCGGTTTTAACGCACCTTGGCGTATAAGGGAATCCATTGCATTTCCAGTCGGCACGATAAGATCATAACCGGTCGCACCGGCCGCAAGCTTTGCCAGCATTTCCTCATTGTCGGAATAATAATCCTGAGAGAGCTCACAGTTACAAGATTGTTCAAAGCGTTTAATAGTATCCGGTGCAATGTAGTTGTTCCAGTTGAACAGATATAAGACATTTCTTTCTCTGGCGATGGAAATCGTTTTCTCTTCCTGACCAGCACCACCTGCAATAAATAGTATAGACAATACCAGCAAGGCTACAAATATTACCATGTAGAAATTGCGCAAGTTCATTGTTTTGCCTCTCCACGCAACACGCCGGAATCAAGCATAGTGGCAATGATGATCATAACCAGTGTAAGCAACATTAACAAAGTAGAAATAGCATTTACCTCTGGCGTAACCGAGACCTTGATCATAGTGTAAATCTGGATTGGAAGAATTGGCTCGCCAATGCCTTTGGTGAAAAAAGTAATTACGAAATCGTCGATAGACAGGATAAACGACATCAGTGCACCTGCAACCACTGCTGGCATGATCAGCGGCAGCGTGACAAGACGAAAACTCTGCCAGGGGGATGCACCTAGATCGCGCGCCGCTTCAAAGACACTCCAATTCATGCCTTGCAGCCGAGCCCACACGATGATGGTTACGAAGCCAATACAAAATGTGGTGTGAGCAATAATGATGGAGACCATGCCAAGCGTCAGGTTAAGCACTTGCAGAAAAAATAACAGCAGCGATACACCTAGCAATATTTCAGGCATTGCTATGGGTGTAAACACAAGAATAGGTAACACTTTAAGCTTGTATCGATGTATCGCAAAACCAGCCATAGTACCAAGTACTGTGGCGCAAATACTCGCACTGACGGCTATGATCAGTGAATTGCGTGCGGCAATGAGCATTTCCTTGTTGTTAAACAATGCCTCATACCAGAACAATGTAAAACCTACCCACTCAGTATTTAACTTGGAATCGTTGAACGAATACACTACGACGAAGACAAGTGGAATATAGAGAAAGGCATAAACCAGTGCTGCTACAAGCCATAGCCCGAAGTTTCTACTCTGCATACTTCATTCCTCCTGATTGACGCGCAAACCATGTTGCTAACCCAGCAACGGACAGCACTGCTAGCGTCAGCATTATTGACAATGTAGATCCGAAGGGCCAGTCGCGGGTACCGAGGAATTGATCTTTGATCAGATTTCCAATAAGGATGTCACCGGTACCGCCGAGCATCTCAGGAACCGCGAACATGCCCAACACTGGAATGAATACCAGTGCAGAGCCTGCGAACACACCTGGTAACGACAACGGCCAAGTGATGCGCCAGAAACATTGCCAGCTGCTGGCACCAAGGTCTTGCGCCGCATCCAACAGCGCCAGATCATGTTTCTCCAGATTGGTGCAAAGGGGCAACACCATGAACGGCAGATGTACATAAACCATACCTACCAGCACTGCAAACGGTGAGAACAGCAGTGTTAGTGGGGCAATACCAAACACGCCTAGAATAGTATTGAGGAAATGACTGAGTACCGATTCTGGACCAAGAATAATCATCCAAGCATATATACGAATTAAGAAGTTGCTAGCAAATGGAAGCAATACCAGTAACAACATCAAATTTCGAAAACGTTTTTCGCTACTCGCAATCAATAATGCAAGTGGATAAGCCATGATAAGGCAGATTAGAGTAGTAGCTGCGGCAACACCAAAGGACTTGAGGAAAATTTCTGCGTAGAGGCTGTTGCTTAGAAAAAACTGGTATGCCTCCAAAGTCAGACCGTACTCGCCACCAACTTCTCCTGCTGGAGCAACTAGGGGAGCCAAACCACCAAATTCCCCAGGAAAACGAAACGAAGTGACAATCATGATCAGGCTAGGCACAACGAAAAATATTAGCAAAAACAGTATTGGTGGCCCGCTCACTAGCCATTTGGCCATGCGGTCTCCTTTAGTGCCTACTTTAGTCATTGAGAAAAGTACTCGCATCATGCTGCCAAGTGACTACCACTGAGTCACCCACCTCGAAAAATTTGGCTCGTCCCGCTGTAGAATTTGGCAGCAAAGCCTCGATGCGGGTGCCATTAGCGAGTTCCACGATATACGTTGTAACATTGCCTACGTAAAGATAATCATGCACTTTGCCGGGGAAATGGCCCTTCACCTCTGCCTCTTCCGCGTGATGTAAAATCTGTACCTGTTCGGGACGAATAGCCATAATACCTTTGTCACCAGCCTTAACTCCTTCCTTGCCGGGGGCTGTTACTTCACCTAATCCCGCTACAAGAAGTTTCAGATGGGAGTACGTAGCTTCAAGTACTTGCACATCCATCATATTGATCTTGCCAATAAAGTTTGCGACAAAACGATTCCTGGGAAAGCCGTAGATTTTGGAAGGTTCATCAATTTGCTCAATATTGCCTTGATTCATTACCGCGATGCGGTGTGAAAGTGCCAGTGCTTCATTTTGAGCGTGAGTAACGAACACAAATGTGACCCCAACCTCTTGTTGTAAATTAATGAGCTCGATCTGCATCTCCTCGCGTAACTTTGCATCCAGCGCACCCAATGGTTCGTCTAGCAATAGCAGGCGCGGACGGTTAACAAGACCTCTAGCAAAGGCAACGCGCTGCTTCTGTCCTCCTGATAGTTCGTGTGGAAAACGATTAGCAAAACTAGAAAGATGCACATTATCCAGGGACTCTCTGACTCTGGATCTGATTTCATCGGGCATCTTGCCAGACATTTTGAGTGGAAAAGCAATGTTGCCCGCTACTGTCATATGCGGAAACAGCGCATAGCTTTGGAACACGGTATGGATGGGACGCTTTTCAGGCGGCATGTTGACTATGTTGATGCCGTCTAATAGGATTTGGCCAGAGTCAGGCAGATCAAATCCAGCTATCATGCGTAACAGTGTAGTTTTACCACAGCCAGAGGGTCCTAGCAGGGTAAAAAACTCACCTTTCTCGATAGTAATGTTGACGTTATTTACTGCGGTGAAATCACCGAAGCGTCGTGTCACGTCACGGATTTCGAGTAACGCCATAGCTTCGCTATTCAGAAAACTGGAATTCTATCAAAATTCATCGATGAATTTACAAGACAAATCTATGAGACGCCACTATTACCACACCTGCCAAAGTAGCAATGCTGTCAACAGAATCGAAAGAACAACCAACAAACGGCTCTGCCGTTTTTCTTCTTTCAGCAATTCAGACATTCTTTTTTCCAGCCCATGAGTGCGATCCTCGCTCAAAGCATGGTACATCAGGCGCGGAAATTGTGGCAGCATCATGGCCCAGTTAGGTGCTTCCTTGTTCAGCCTGCGAAGTATCCCACGCCAACCAACTTGCTCGGACATCCAGTTCCCTAAGTATGGTTTGGCTGTTGACCACAGGTCGAGGTCTGGGTCAAGGTCTCGTCCAAGTCCCTCAATATTTAGTAGTGTTTTTTGCAGCATTACCAGTTGCGGCTGGATTTCAACATGAAATTGGCGTGAAGTCTGGAATAACTGTAATAGTACGCGGCCGAAGGAAATTTCTTTTAGTGGCTTATCAAAAATCGGCTCACATACTGCACGGATTGCGTTTTCGAAATCGTTTACCCTTGTATCCTTTGGAGCCCAACCTGCCTCGACATGTGCCTGTGCGACACGTCTGTAGTCATGGTTGAAAAAAGCTAGGAAATTTTGCGCTAGGTAATTCTTGTCTTCGTCAGTAAGTGTACCCATGATACCAAAATCAACAGCAATATAACGACCGTCTCTTCCAACAAAAATATTGCCTGGATGCATATCAGCATGGAAATAACCATCTCGAAATACTTGGGTGAAAAAGATTTCTACTCCCATTTGGGCAAGCTTTGGAATGTCCATACCCTGCTCACGTAGTGTTGATACATGGCTGATAGGCGTACCTTTTACGCGTTGCATTACCATGACCTCGGAATAGCAATAATCCCAGTGAACTTCTGGCACCAATAACAACGGTGAATTGAGAAAGTTGCGTCGCAATTGGCTGCAGTTAGATGCTTCACGCATAAGATCAAGCTCAGCATCCAAATGTCGTGCGAATTCTGCTACTACTTCTCGTGGCTTTAGACGTTTGCCATCGGGCCACAAAGCTTCGACTAACCATGCGCCGGTCTCCATCAAAGCAACATCGTGTGCAATTATTTTAGCAATCCCAGGGCGTAGAACTTTTACAGCAACTTCAGAATTATCGTACAGCTCCGCAAAGTGTACTTGGGCAACCGAAGCACTGGCTATCGGCTCAGGATCAAACTGCAAGAATACTTCGTTGACCGGTTTTCCATATACCCGCTCGAGTGTAGCAAGTACAAGACTGGAAGAAAAAGGCGGGACCTGATCTTGAAGTTTAGCCAACTCGTCGGCAATATCTTGCGGCAGCAGGTCACGACGGGTAGAGAGAATCTGACCAAACTTTATAAAAATGGGCCCTAGTGCTTCTAGTGCCATACGTAAGCGCTCAGCACGCGGCTTCTCCAGTCTTCGCCAAAATGTTGTAAGCCTAACCAGGGTCCGCAATACACGTGCCCATCCATGGCCAGGAATAAATTCTTCGAGGCCAAAACGAACAGCTACAGTGAGTATTTTTATAAGACGAAAAAAACGCATTTACTTTGCAAACAACAGTTTATCCAATGCCTAAATATTCTTCTAAGGATTATTAAGATACTCTCTTATTAATTTTTTCTACCCGCTTCTCCAACTGCTCCACATCGCCCCTTAATGCACCTACCTCACAAATAAATTCATGTACATGGACAGATTTAGCCAATAGCGGTTGTTCTTCCATCCAGTACTCCACTAGTGTTTCCAATAGATTATGGATTGTTTTATTGTGCCATTCCTTAAGGTTTTTACTAGTTCGCACCATGCGGTGAGCAAGAATGTCGCCCATAATTAGGCTTAAATCTTGCTCCACATCCCAGTGTAGGTTCTTGCTGATGTAAAGAAGTTCTTCAGCGAAGACATTGTCTCCGGATATACTAATATCACGGTAGGCCTCTTCGTCATGAGCAAGCAAGCGCGGTAGTAAACCAGGAGTAATAGTGACAGTAGTATCGGTAGTGGCGCTACTCATCGTAGCTGAAAACTTACCACTGGTTTGTACGGTCAGGACGACATCAAGAAAGGGCGAAATGCAAATCCGTACCGTCTTACCAGCATAGGGATGAAGTCGTTTATTCGCCCAGCTTTCACCGAGCAGCAAATGGTTGAGCGGGGCTAACGCGATAGAAGCCAACATGACGATTTTGGAAACCTATGGGAATTGTTAAATTCTAGCCAACAACCAAACAAACTGGGACTTTTTAAACTTTCTTTGTACATGAATGACCAAGGTCGGCAAAATCGGTATTTTCTTCATGAAGGGCTCCAAAAGTGCAGCAAAAAAAGTATAGTACTATCCATCCCTGTGCGGATGTTTCATACGCTGAGTTATCAAAACCACATTATATCCTTATTCCGCCATAGTGTTAGATGCGTCATCGCACCAAATATAGATTGAGAAAAAATGTCATAAAGTAGAGTTGGCTTCTCACATCAAGCAACATTGTATTAAAACGCTTCAGCATAAAAATAAAAAGTAATCTAACAAGAAACAAAAGAACATAAAGAAGAACAGGTAATGGAGAATCCACAGGCTTTCAAGCAAAAAAAAGAATTGGGTTTCTGCCTGGCATAGTAACTTGCTACAAGAAGTACTAATTGCTTTTAAGGCTAATCGCGGTGATCTTTCCCAAGTAGAAGCAGAACGCCGGCTTGAACATCACGGTCCCAATCAGCTAAAGACACCTGAACAACAGGGATCGTTCATCCGCTTTCTAATACAATTTCATAATGTGTTGAGCTACGTTTTGCTTGCCGCAGCAATGATGACTGCCTTTATTAAGCAATCAATTGATACAGGCGTAATTCTCGACGTGGTGGTAATCAATGCCTTCATCGGATTCATCCAGGAGGACGAAGTGAAAAAGGTGCTGGATGCCATCCGACGGATGCTCTCGCTGCAAGCCACAATATTACGAGAGAAAACGAGGAAACTGATTCCTGTAGAGGAAGTAGTGCCTGGAGATACCGTGTTCTTGTAGTCTGGGAGCAAAATACCCGTCGATCTACGATTGCTGGACATCAAGAATCTACGCATCGAAGAGGCTTCACTGACCAGCGAATTAGAACCAGTAGAAAAAGTTTTTTTGTGGCGGAAGATCAAGCAGCTATTGGCAACCACTTCTGTATAGCGTATTCCAGCACTCAGGTGGTATATGGACAGGGTTAGGTGTTGTAGTTGCTACTGGTGCCAACACAGAGATTGGACAGATCAGCTCTTTGCTAGAACAGATTCAGGAACTAACTACCCCCCTACTACAGCAGATGGCAACCCTGGGGCGCTAGCGCACAGCTGCCATCCTATGACTGGCTGCTGGCACTTTCGTTTACGGATTCCTGTTACGCAACTATGCAGTGGGCGAAATGTTTTTGGCGGCTGTGAGCCTGGCTGTGGCCGCGATACCCAAGGACTACCCGCAACCATGACTATTACGCTTCCCCTAGGTGTAAGGGAAATGGCGTAACGTAACGCCATTATTCGTCGTCTTCCTGCTGTGGGAACCTTGGGTGCAGTGACTGTGATTTGCACTGACGAGACGGGCACCCTAACTCATAATGAAATGACAGTACAACGAGTGATAACCGCTGATGAGGTATTTGAAGTCAGCGGGGTAGGATACGAGCCTCATGGAAGTTTCAGCAGAAACAGGTAAGAGGTTTCCGCTGCCAATAATTTACTTATCTTGGACATGGTGCGTAACGACTTGCTTTGCAACGGCGCACTATAGAATAAAATAATGGTATTTGGAAGATTGAGGGTGATCCATCAGAGGGTGTTTTCATTCCTCTGGCCATAAAAGCTGGTTTCGACCCTGGATATAAACGTGAATCATTGCCACGTATCGATGAATCCCATTTCAGTCCGAGCCCTGCTTTATGCCTACTTTGCATCATGATCATACAGGGCACGATTTTATTTACGTCAAGGAAGTACCCGAGCGGGTACTCGAGATGTGCACCAACCAGCACAATTTAAGAAAAGACCCTCCTCTTGATATCGCCTACTGGTCAAGCAAAATGGAAGAAATTGCTGCATAGGGACAGCACTTACTCGCTGTAGCAATAAAGTCTGTTGAAACGGCACACCGTGAGCATATTTTCTCAGACATGGAACAAGGTTTCACTTTGCTTGGTATGTGTTCGGCATCATTGATCCGCCACGTGACGAAGCTCTCGCGGCAGTTAGTAGGTGTCAACCCGCCGGTACTCTAGTGAAGATGATAACTGGTGACCACGTAGTGACAGCACGAGCCATTGGTGTGCAACTAGGCATCGGTAATGGGCAAGCTGCACTCACTGGTAGCAATCTGGAAAAAATGGATGAAACCCAGTTACAAAGGATGGTCACGATCGCTTGGCAACAACAGAAATTTACCTGAACTTAACCGATGGACATGTGATCGAGGGGTTCCAGAATAAGTGGTAGTGACTTTTCATTGCAGTTGCGCTCCCACTAGACCTTATTGCACCGGGATTCCAACGAAACGCTCATTGATTAATAAGTGCACCCAAATGCTTAGCATATATCCAAGCAAGATGACCGGAGCCCATTTGAGGTGGCCAAAGAAAGTATAAATACCCCGCGCCTGCCCCATCAGTGCAACACCAGCGGCAGAGCCAATCGATAACATACTGCCACCAACACCGGCTGTCAGTGTGACCAGAAGCCATTGGTTGATATCCATTTCCGGATTCATCTGTAGAACGGCCACCATAACCGGTATGTTATCAATGATCGCTGACAAGAAACCAACCAGAATATTGGCCATTGTCGGCCCGAGTTCCAGATACATGTATTGTGATAGCAAATCGAGATAACCGATAAAGGCCAGCCCGCCAACGCTCATGATAACGCCAAAGAAGAACATGAGTGTATCCCATTCTACACGTGCAAACTCCCGATAACTGTCGAAGGCCTGAATATCGCCGATCACGCCGTAGTTAGCCCGATCCGTTGTTGCAGCAAGATGCGATATTTTCAGGTAATAGCCAAATATCTTAAGGTATGAAAGCCCCAGCATCATGCCAAGGAATGGCGGCAGGTGTAGGAAATTATGGAAAGAGACGGCTGTGGCTATAGTACAAAGGAACAGAAACATGATGGTTTTTGCGCCATGTTTCATGTTTACGACACTTGTAGCATCGGCCTCCGGCGTTTCCCGTGAAATGGCAAAAGACATGATTGCTGCGGGTACTAAATAATTCACAGCGGACGGTATGGCAAGAACAAAGAAGTTTTGAAATTCGAGCTTTCCGCTTTGCCATACCATCAAGGTCGTAATATCACCGAACGGACTAAATGCGCCCCCAGCGTTAGCCGCGACAACAATATTGATGCAGCTCAGGGCAGCAAAGCGCCGATTGTTTTTTCCAACGGCAAGAGCAACAGCACACATCACCAGAGCAGTCGTCAGGTTGTCGATTATCGGTGATAGAAAGAAAGTGATAATCCCTGTAATCCAGAATAAGCGTTGATAGCTATAGCGTTTATTAACCAACCAGGCTCGCAACACCTCGAATATGTTCCGTTCACTCATCGCATTGACGTAAGTCATTGCCACGAGCAAGAACAAAAATAACTCCGCAAACTCAACCAGGAAGACTCTTACAGCAGTTTCGGTTGCTTGGCCCAGATCATGGCTTGCGTATTCGTAACCGATCAATGCCCAAATGAGACCTGCAACGAGCAAAACCGGCTTGGATTTTCTCAGATGCGTGAATTCTTCAGCAACAACGAAGATATATGCGGTGACGAACAATATTAGTGCGGTGATTCCGACCCAGCTTTCCACCAGTTTCAGAGATCCCGCTTCTGACGCCAATACAGTGTCGGGAAAGCTCACGCATACCAATCCCAGTGTTATTTGCAGAATCCGCTGCCAAGGTTTCAGAGTATAAATTTTAGGCGTTGATATAACACTCATTGTCATTTAGGTTTTCTTTTCTGTTTAGGAGGGAAGCCAAGTTCCATTTCTTTGAAATTTGATTTTGCAAGGACCATAGACAACAGGGAGCCGATGTTGCAGTGGAACTCCAGTGGGCGGGGCGAAGATGCTGACCTTTGTGAATTACATACCTATTATATCGCCCTTCTTTATATCGAGTAATAACACCAGCATCCTCCAGATCGCAACGATCCTCATTGCGTCGCGCTCGGTGATACCAGCCGAACAGTAGCAGTTAATGCTCTGGTAATAGGAAAAATCTTTTACCTGTTCAATTGCTGTTATCTTTTGGCGTCGGCTATATCGTGGAAAGGTTTTCTTGATAACCGCAATGTCCTTATCGCGATAATAGTATTTGTCATAATCCAGCTTATTGTTTACGTATATGCCCGTTTATGCAGAATCTTTTTGGCACAACCACCATTGATATCGGCATGGATACGTATTGTCGCGTTCGGTATACTGTTGTTTACTGTAATTGAAATTGAAAAGTGCCTGATCCGCAAGAAAAACTAGACTTTAGAATTTGTTACCTCGGTGCAGCGCAACCACTCCGGAGGCAAGATTGAAGTATTCTACCCGCTCGAAACCAGTCTGCTGCATCAGTCGCTTCAATTCCTCCTGAGAAGGATGCACACGAATGGATTCAGCCAGGTAACGATAGCTTTTCTCATCATTGACAATAAACTTACCTATAGCCGGCAGCACTTTGAACGAGTAGGTATCGTAGAAGAACTGCAGTGGTTTCCATACTTTTGAAAATTCAAGCACGATGACGCGCCCGCCTGGGCAGAGCACTCGCAGCATTTCCTTCAATGCTACGTCTTTGTGGGTCATATTTCTGAGACCAAAAGCAACGCTCACACAATCAAAATAATTTCCGGGGAAAGGCAACTTCTCTGCATCACACTGCGCTACCGATGCATTCATGCCATGATCTAGAATCCGGTCACGACCTATAGTAAGCATGGAATTGTTGATATCAGTGAGCCAAATTTCTCCACTCTCTCCGATGTATTCTATAAACAATGTACTCATATCTGCGGTACCACCAGCAATATCGAGTACCCGGCTACCTACCTTGACCCCACTTGCTTCTACAGCAAAACGTTTCCACAATCTATGCAACCCCGCTGACATGAGATCATTCATCAGATTATAGCGCTCGGCCACCGAGTCAAACACGCCTGCTACCTTACGCGCTTTATCCGTTTCAGGAACGGAATTAAAACCGAAATGAGTAGTCTTGGTCATAAATGTTCATTTCTTAGCGTAACGTAGATACGGTTTTTGCGTAAACTAGACGATTAAAACTATTTTATCGCAAGGCGTCGATTGTATTTATGTAGGCAATTCTACAACCGGCTCTCGACTCGCACCTGCCTCATCCATTCTTCGTAAGTAAAGTTGCCACATATTATCCTGGTGTATGCCATATCCATAGAGCAAATCCCACGAATAGAGTCCTGTATTATGGCCATCAGAAAAATTAAGCTGAATTGCGTAACTGCCCACTGGCTCGATATGATTTATATTTACTTCTTGCTTTCCGGTTTGTAATATTTCTTGCCCAGGACCATGCCCACGCACCTCTGCAGAAGGTGAATGGACTCGTAGAAATTCGAAGGAAAATTGAAAAGTCCTTCCATCTGTAAAGGAAATTTCCAGTAACCTGGATTGCTGATGCAATTTTATTTCAATGGGTCTAGGAGTGCTTTTGCTTAACCCTGCCATGAACAACATTCCTTCAGAATAAACTGCGCATAATAAACAAGTTGAGATACTTGAAACAAGAACATCTCGAACATACTCTTGACTTAATAACTGCGCTTCAATGACAATAAAACTCTGCACATAAGAAAAATATACCCACTTTTACCCCTATATTATGACCCAAAGCATTTATTGTAGACCAAGCAACTCTACGTCAAAAACCAATACTGCGTTTGGGGGAATCGAGTCGCCAGCTCCGCGCGAACCATATGCAAGATGGGCAGGAATAATTAGAGTTCGCTGCCCCCCCACTTTCATACCGATAACCCCTTGATCCCAACCTTTAATTACGCGTCCCAAGCCCAGTGGAAAAGTGAAGGGCTTACCACGATCGACTGAGCTGTCGAATTTAGCTCCTTTTTTTTGCGGTGCAGTTGCATCGTAAAGCCAGCCCGTATAATGAACTTTAACCGTGTGGCCACCAATCGCCACTTCACCAGTACCTATCTTGAGATCGGTTTGTATGAGTTCTGACACTTTGGTTGCACCCTGTTTGATTTCAGAAAAAGCATATTGGGGTAGCAATGTCATGCCTAGAATTAATACGCTCAAATTAAGCAAAGTGTTTACTTTGGTCATGGTCGCCTCAGAGAAATAAATTGAAAACGATGGATTATAATTTGGAACAACCTGCTGTTCTACTATCTTTCAGTTAGTTATTTTTATAAAAGAAATCATACACAAGGACATGTTTGTTAAAAAAATAGAGATCTAGGGTACTAAACACTCAAATATTATACTGTACATATTTGCTTAGTCATTGTAGACAGCTCTAACAAAAAGTTTAATTGGTAGACTAACCACGGATAACTAGACGTAAGATTTCAAGGTGCATACCCCTTGGAAAGAGTATATCAGGGTTAGTTTAGAAAGAATTGAATACATCTGCAAATTCATGATAATACGCAGTGGTTACTCAGGACTGAGAATTACCATCTGGTATCTGATGCTTTTCCCAAGAAACCTTTCTGTTACCTTGGACCAAACTACTAAGCTGTACTAAATAATTCCTTGATGTAGAATACGTGCCACTTACTCACAAGCAACAGTTATCTTATTTAGCAACGAAAAATCAGTGTGGCTAAAGCAACAAAACTGGAAGGAACGAGCGCAGAGTTTCAATATTCTCTTGTCGCCGGAGCGGTCACAGGTGGTGGCCTGATAGTCATTGCCAATGCCCCAAATCCGGCAGGTTTCTCCATACTCAAAGGATCGTTTGAAGACGAAGCGATCCATCCTTTAGGACTACTAGTAGCCGCGCTACCACCTACATTCATTTCTATTCTTGCGTTTCAGCTGCTTTGAACTAGCAACCTGATTACTTTCCAGCACGTAAACTACCATTTCCGGTCTACATCTTTTCAAACTGCTTGCGCAGACAATATATTGCTGTTCGCTAGTCTAGCGTAGCCGGAATCGTTATCCTTGCGCAGAGGAATACGCCAAGCCAAACGTGGCACAACCTATATGGAAAACAAAGTATCGAAGACTACAAAGAAAGAATAAATAGAACGATGTCTGGGTCTGGTTAAGAATTACTTCTTAGCATAGCAGGTAGCGGGAGCATCCTAAAAAACTTTATTAGCGTTCAAAGGTTACGGGTAGGAAAAGACTGTATAGGGGCGCCTGGAGAAGACACATTCAAAACCACTAAGTTTTGGACCGAAAGCGCCTCTCCATCCATTTTTTAATACGGTTGACATCACCATAGCGGGTATTCTTTCCCCAAGAGTCAAGCAACACAATTATGATCGGTCTACCGATTATTTGTACATGCATAACTAAACAACGTCCGGATGCCTTTAGAAAGCCTGTTTTTGATACGCCAATCTCCCAAGTCCCGCGACGTACAAGGCTATTGGAATTTTTGTATAGTAGGCTATGCTTTTGATGTGGGAGTTTTACTACATATGTTGCAGTAGTAGTGAATTTACGGATAATCTCGTAGCTATATGCAGCTTCAACCATTTTCGCTAAATCACGCGCAGTGGAAACATTAGCGCTACTTAGCCCGGTAGATTCAACAAACAAGCTATTCCCCATGCCAAGTTCAAATGCCTTGTTGTTCATTGCTACAACGAATATTTTAGTGCCACCCGGATAAGTGCGCCCCAATGCTGCCGCCGCACGATTCTCGGAAGACATCAGCGCCAATCGCAGCATCTCTTCACGAGTAAGGATAGATCCCACTGATAACCGTGAACGAGTATTCTTGAGGTGATCAACATCAGCTAACTTAATAGTGATCTTTTCAGTCAACGGCAATTGTGCGTCAAGTACTACCATCGCCGTCATCAGCTTGGTAATAGAGGCAATTGGCATAATGCTATCTGCTCTCTTATCGTATATAACACGCCCCTGCTCTGTGTCAAAAACAAACGCAGAATTGGATCTGAGATTCAAACCACTTGGCTGTGCAAAAGCACCACTAGCGAATATGAATACTATAGACAATGCCAAGATTATTTTTTTCATTTTTCTTTCTCTAACCGAAAAAACTACCCACTGCTTACGGATTTAAAAATTGTTTCCGGCTAACTTAATAAATATCGGCTAACTTAATAAATATCGGGAGACTGCTGAAGAACTTTATACTGACTGCTGAAGAACTTTATACTCTATATTAATCCTTGAGAAAAATCCATATTAAAGCTGCCCTGAAAAAATACTGGGGTATTAATGCATCCCCACTACAATATCAGGATTATCCCCAATATCATCTACCAATTGCAGTCTCGTCTGCTCCTCCTGTTGCTGCAGTTCCCACATATGGGCATAGAAACCTTTCGCCACAAGAAGCTCCCGATGGCTACCACGCTCGATGATGCTACCTTTGTCTATCACCAGAATTTGATCAGCATCAGCGATGGTGGAAAGTCGATGAGCAATCGTAAGCGTAGTACGATTCGAAGCGATACGTCTTAACTCTTTCTGTATAGCTTTTTCTGACTTTGAATCTAACGCCGAGGTAGCTTCGTCAAAAATAAGAATTTCTGGTTTCTTCAAAATCGCACGGGCAATTGCAACACGCTGCTTTTCCCCACCAGAAAGTTTTAGCCCTCGCTCGCCCACTATGGTCTCATATTGATCCGGCAGACTCTCGATAAAATTGTGAATGTGTGCCGACCTAGCAGCTTCGAAAACCTCTTCACAACTTGCATTGGGGCGTCCGTAAGCAATGTTGTAATAAATGCTGTCATTGAATAAAACCGTATCTTGGGGAACAATACCTATGGCCGCTCGCAGGCTCTTCTGGGTTATATCGCGGATATCTTGATTATTTATTAGAATACGACCACTAGTCACATCATAGAAGCGAAACAGCAAACGTGAGAGCGTAGACTTGCCCGACCCGCTGTGTCCAACTACTGCGACGTTGTGTCCGGCAGGAATGTCAAAACTCATGTCGAATAAAATTTGACGATTGGATTCGTAGCTAAAATTTACGCCTTCAAAGCGAATTGTTGCATCTCCCAAAATGAGATCAGCTGCATCTGGCCTGTCTTTGACCTCTTCGCTCTCCGTTAATAATTTGAACATTTTTTCCATGTCCGCCAGTGAGTGCTTGATCTCACGATAAACGAACCCAAGGAAATGCAATGGCATGTAAAGCTGCAGCATAAAAGCATTGACTAACACCAGGTCGCCCAATGACATGGATCCTTTGATCACACCATTAGCCGCCAATAACATCAGCAAAGTCATTCCTAGTGCAATAATAGCGCTCTGCCCTGCGTTGAGCGCTGCAAGTGAGGTCTGGTTGCGTATCGCTGCAATCTCCCACTTCTGCATATGCTCATCGTACCGTTGCGCTTCCCATGATTCATTGCCAAAATATTTTACCGTCTCATAATTCAGCAGGCTGTCGATAGCACGGGTATTAGCTTTTGAGTCCATATCATTCATGGTGCGACGAAAGATCATGCGCCATTCAGTAATAATCAACGTGAGTACGATATAAGCAACCAACGTTGTAAATATGATCACAGAGAACCAGATGTCGTACATGGACAAAAGAATTGCCGCCACTAAGCCAATTTCCAACAGTGTTGGTAAAATATTGAACAGCATAAAATTGAGTAGGAAAGATATTCCGCGTGAACCACGTTCAATATCACGCGATATGCCACCAGTCTGGCGTTCCAAGTGAAAGCGCAGAGACAACGCATGCAGGTGACCAAACACCCTGATTGCAATCCGCCGAATCGCTCGTTGCGTTACCTTTGCAAATATAGCATCGCGCATTTCACCGAACAGCGTACTGCAAAGACGCAATACGCCGTAGCCCACCACTAGCAATACTGGCAATACCAGCATGCCATACGGCTGGTCAAGTGCGTCGACGATTTCTTTCAACACCAGCGGCACCGAGACACTGGCAAGTTTGGCTATTACTAATAACGACAATGCCAATGCTACCCTGCCTTTAAATTCCCACAGGTAAGGTAATAAAGCACGAATAGTTTGCCAGTCGTTGCGACCGGCTGATGGCTTTTCTAAACGGGTGGGACGCATTGATTAATTTTCGAAAAGGGTTATAACTGGAACGAAATATTTAATCTGACAATTTGCAGGATGAAAGATACAAATTCTAGTTGTCGTAGGCATATCAAAATTCGCTCTCTTTCTTTAGAATGCAAATGGAACGTACTCTTGCTCATCTCCCGAGACTTAGCGATCCGTTTTTTGGCGACATGTATCAGAAATTCTCAATATCATTGGTGTAGTTTACAACCACGATAAACTTATTGTACCTATGGTTGATACGAAATCGCACATCATATCCCGAATTTCTGATAGCAGCATGTTCTTTCTCCTGATCTTATGTATTGTTATGTATTGATTTGCACTCCACTCTTATGAATCAAAATCTGGTCAAGTCCCTGATGCAAATCATCTAGCACTGAACCCATGATGAGGCCTGCACAATTATGATATAGACATAATTTACATGAGACGGGTTTATACAAATTATCCCGTGCGTGAATTTTAAATTCACGCCATGCCAATATCGGTTGATCGTTAGCTAAACTATCAACGCATAACCAAACTTCGTTGTTAAGAATTACTTCCAGACCGCGATGCCGTGACAGTGTTACACGTAAGGGACTGCCATATCGCAACAAAGCGAGACGTCCCCGGTTATAACATGCCGCTTCAATCTTCTTAGGGAAAATGCGCAAGGGAAGAGTCAGCATATTCATACCGGTTCCAGCACCATCCTTCACCTTTCTATCTTTTAAGGATCATTCTACTTTTACCGTAGCGAGTACGGGTCAAACCCGCTATGGTGAAAACCACATGGTACTCTTGGCATTAGCGCGGCATTAGCGCGATCAGAGCCCACAAACACACTTCTAAGCAAGTATTGGGCAGTTCTTTCTTTTTATTGCTCATCTCCTACCCAAAAGTTAGAACAATAAATTTTCTTTAGCTTCTACAAAAGTTGGGTAGATTTTTTTGTTTATTTATCAGTACCTGATGGGCCATCTGATTTGCCTTCAAGGAACACACGGCTAGCTAGAATGTCTTCTGCTTCAATTGTCATGAGATCAATTTTATCCAATGATTTCTTGGTGCCAACGAATAATCGATTGGCTTGACGAAGCCGCGCACGATCGAGGGCATTACGAATCGAACGAGCATTGGCAAAATGTTCCAACTTCTTGCGTATCTGGATATATTCTTTGAATGCTGCTTCTCCCGTCGAACTGAAACAGTAATTTTGTGCCTTCAACATAAGTTTGGCAATTTCCAGTAATTCATCGGCACTATAGTCGGGAAAGTCAATGTGGTGTGCAATGCGTGAACGCATACCGGGATTGCTATGGAAGAACTTGTCCATCCTGTCTTTGTATCCGGCCAAGATTACGACCAGATCATCGCGGTTATTTTCCATCGTTTGTAGTAGGATTTCTATGGATTCTGCGCCGTAATCACGCTCGTTTTCTGGCTTGTAAAGATAATAGGCTTCATCTATGAATAAAATGCCCCCCATGGCCTTTTTTAATACTTCTTTGGTTTTAGGCGCGGTGTGACCGATATATTGGCCAACCAAGTCGTCACGTGTAACAGAGACAAGCTGCCCCTCTCGCACATAGCCCAAACGATGCAAGATTTCTGACATACGTAATGCGACTGTAGTTTTCCCAGTACCGGGGTTACCGGTAAAACACATGTGTAAACTGGGCGCACCAGCAGTCAAACCCATTTTCTTGCGTACACGATCGACAAGCAATAAGGCTGCAGTCTCACGAATGCGAGTTTTTACAGGCTTCAAACCGATCAACTCAAGATCAAGCTTATCTAGTACTTCCTTGATATTGGAAGCACGAAACTCGGCGTCCAGATCAACTGAAATACTATCGGAAGAGACAAGGTCTTTCGGATCTTTTTCCACGTTTTATCCACAACAATAAAGATGCAGGGGTATTATTAAGATGCGTCACATACTTTTTCTGTCTTTATACTTGAAACAAACAGGCCCATACAAGAAGTTCAGGATACAACATGGGCTCACCGAAGTAAGTAACTCCACCTTGCTTACTTGAGTAATTCTACCTGCTCACCTACATCTAAGATCTTTCCCTTCCCTAAACAGGGAAGGGAGATCTCGTTAAGTTAATACCGTTCGGATTCGGGTTTGTCAGTCGCATAGGAATGGATCGTGTAACGAATGCTACGACCTTCCTTTTCCTGGCGTAGTACACTAAACCCCGGCTCTTTCTTGGGACGGTTGACGATGAACGACATAGCTGGGCTTTCCACCCCACGCGTAGAGTTAAACGCGGTTACCCGGATATAGTGATTCGGGTACGTTTTACGGCAGTCATTTATCTCCAACAAAATACCGGCAGGGTCTTTTAGATCAAACATTGGGTTACCGAACATTTCCCAATAAGTGTTACGCGGATGCGGGTCATCTGTGTACTCGATACCTATCGCCCAACCGTTCTTCAACGCATATTTAATTTGCGCAGAGATTTGCTCATCCGTAAGCGGGGGCAGGAAAGAAAACTGACCTTGCGTGATACGATTTCCTAGGTTAGTCATCATAATTTTTTCTCCTCAGTATTTATTGTTATGCGCTGGCCGTAGTGGTCGGTACAAAATCGGCGGTATCGGTGGATTCATAATTGAAAGTGATATCCCCCCATGTATCCAGCGCTTGTTTGAGTGGCGTGCACCACTTAGCAGCGGCCTGCAGAATCTCGGGGCCCTCTCTCATATAGTCGCGACCCTCGTTGCGTGCCAGTACCATTGTTTCTAATGCAACACGATTAGCGACAGCGCCAGCCTGTATGCCCATGGGGTGACCAATTGTGCCACCGCCAAACTGAAGTATCACGTCTTCACCAAGATAATAGAGCAACTGATGCATCTGGCCGGCATGTATGCCACCTGAAGCAACCGGAATAACCTTGTTCATCGAAGCCCAGTCTTGATCAAAGAAAATACCGTGTTCGAGACTTTGCGGAGTATGAGTTGTAAGTAGAGTATCGTAAAAGCCTTTAATCATGAGAGGATCACCTTCGAGCTTGCCAACAACCGTGCCAGCGTGAATGTGATCAACTCCTGCCATCCGCATCCATTTGCAGATCACGCGAAAACTCATCCCATGATTTTTTTGGCGTGAATATGTTGAGTTCCCGGCACGGTGCAGGTGCAAAATCATGTCATTCTTGCGTGACCATTTGGCTATTGATTGAATCGCCGTGTAACCAATCACTAGGTCAATCATTATGATGATTGAACCAAGAGATTTGGCGAATTCGGCACGTTCGTACATTTCTTCCATGGTGCCGGCTGTGACGTTTAAATAATGGCCTTTAACTTCGCCAGTAGCGGCGGAAGCCTTGTTGACCGCTTCCATACAGTAGAGATAACGGTCGCGCCAATGCATAAAAGGCTGTGAATTGATGTTCTCGTCATCTTTCATGAAGTCGAGGCCACCCTTGAGCCCTTCGTACACAACGCGCCCATAATTGCGACCGGAAAGCCCTAGTTTTGGTTTCGTAGTTGCGCCCAACAATGGCCTACCAAATTTATCGAGGCGTTCGCGTTCAACCACACAACCGGTAGCAGGACCCTGGAAAGTTTTCAGGTAAGCAACGGGTAAGCGCATGTCTTCCAAACGTAATGCCTTTAGAGCTTTAAAGCCAAATACGTTTCCGATGATTGAGGCGGTCAGGTTAGCTATGGAGCCCGGCTCGAATAAGTCCATATCATACGCTATGTAAGCAAAATACTGGGCTTCGTTCTTTGTACCAGGACCGGTGTTAGGCACCAGTTCAGAACGATAGGCCTTGGCTCGGTACAGCTCGCAGGCGGTTAGACGGTCAGTCCACACTACAGTCCAGGTTGCGGTCGAAGATTCGCCAGCAACGGCCGCAGCAACCTCCTCGTGATCCACCCCTGGCTGTGGTGTGATACGGAATAATGCTAGTATATCCGTATCTTTGGGCACGTAATCAGAATCCCAGTAACCCATCTTTTTGTAAGACAGTACTCCGGGTTTATAACGCTCTTTGCCGATTAATTCTTCACTCATGTCAATTCTCTCCTCGTTAAGGGTAGATAAGTAAGGATCAATAAAGTTATTACAGAACCAATTCTAATTGAAATTATTATAAACAACAGTCACGTGTTTTGATTATTATGATAAGATTATGCTTATATATAATTAATACTCAAAATCGATCTCACCAGGAATATCCGTGCTGCATGTCACGCTTAGACAACTAAAAGTTTTCCAATCAGTTGCCCGCAACCTGAGCTTTTCGCGCGCTGCCGAAGAGCTCTATTTGACTCAGCCCGCGGTTTCAATGCAAATTAAACAGTTGGAAGGAAATATTAGCCTGCCATTGTTCGAACAAATGGGTAAGCGAATTTTTTTGACAGATGCAGGATGCGAGCTTTTTCATTATAGTCGGGCAATCACCCAGCAATTAGCTGACATGGAACTCGCGCTAAATGAGTTGAAAGGTTTGGAAAGGGGTAAACTTAGTATCTCTGTAGTGAGCACTGCCAATTACTTCGCCCCGAACTTGTTGGCAAAGTTCTGTCAGCGTTTTAGCGGCATCACCGTAAGTCTACATGTTTCCAACCGCGAAAATGTTCTAAAACAGCTGGCCGACAACGTAACGGATCTTGCTATCATGGGACAACCGCCGGATAGTCTGGATATCGCTACCGAATCATTCATGGAAAATCCACTTGTAGTTATTGCCCCTCCCAATCACCCATTGTGTAAGGCGCACAAGATTCCGGTAAAAAGGTTAGAGCAAGAAACCTTCCTTGTGCGCGAATCGGGCTCCGGTACACGCAGCGCGATGGAGCGCTTTTTCGTAGCGCATAAGATAAGTATCCATAAGGGTATGGAAACAGATACCAATGAGGCAATCAAGCAGGCAGTGCAGGCAGGAATGGGGCTTGGCATCATGTCGCTCCACACCGCTGAACTGGAGTTGGAAACGAAACGGCTCAAGACACTGGACGTACAGGATTTCCCTATCGTACGTCACTGGCATGTGGTGCATCGTAAAAACAAGCGTCTTTCATGTGCAACAAAAGCATTCAGAGAATTTTTGCTGAAAGAAGCACCCGGGTTAATGACGAGGGGGAAAGCGTAATTCTTCAAAAATGTTTATTCGGAATGATTGAAACAGGCAGATCACAAAAGCGAATAGCCCTTGGCCTTAATGATCTTATATTGTCAGCCTTGGATGCGGTTTGTGTCCAAAGAAAAACAAGGTGCGGACCGAGGCTATACGCCTCAATGATTCCGTATTGTTTTAATGAGGCAAATCAGAACTTATTCAGCCTCCCAACCGCCGCCTAGTGCCTTAAATAAATCAACGGTTGCTACCAACCGATTCTGACGACTCTGGATAACTGCTAATGCTGCATCGTTGTGCGCTCTCTGCGAAACCAATACCTCAAGGTATCCTGAAAAACCTGATTTATAGCGATTCTCTGCAATTTGCAGGGCTTTCCTGGATGACTCCTCACTAGCCTGCAAAGCAGCCTCCTGCTCTGAACTTTGGCGTACAGTGACCAATGCATCATTCACTTCTCTGAATGCCGCGCGTATTGCACTCTCGTATGAGGCTAAGGCTTGCTTTTGTTGTGCACTGGCTTGGTCTAAACGCGCAAGTAGTCTGCCGGCATCAAAAATGGGCAGATTCAGGTGTATACCAGCCGTCCATATATCTGCAGCCGATTTAATTAAATTACCTAATGTTATGCTTTCTCTGCCAAAGCGGGACGTCAGCGTGATGCTTGGGAAGAGCGCTGCTTTGGCAACGCCAATGTTGGCGGTCGCCGCGATTATTTGTTCTTCAGCTTGGCGCACATCAGGCCGAGATTCCAGTAGGCTGGAAGGTAGGCCCGCTGGCGGCGTGGGGGGTATTGGCAAGGTTTTGATGTCGCCCTCTTCCAGTTTCAGATCAAGTGCACCAGTCAGTACAGCCAACTGGTGTTCGCTAATGGCACGCTGACGCGTTAGCTCAGTAATTTGTGCAACCTTATTAGAGCGTGCCGTTTCAGCTTGGTAAACATCCAGCCCCGAGGTAAAGCCTCCCTCCAAGCGTCGCTTGGTAATTCCCAGACTTTCTTCAAGGTTACCCAAGATATTACGGGACACAGAGAGTTGCGCGTCAAGGCTGCGTAACAGCAAATAATTAGTCGCAACCAGACCAGAAAGGGATAGATAAACAGTATCTCTGGCATAGTGTGTTGCCAGCGCCTGTGCATATGCTGCCTCTTTGGCGCGACGTACTTTCCCCCAAAAATCTAGCTCGAATGCAGTGCCAAGCGAGATACCATAAATTTGACGAACAGGATCAAGTCCCTCGAAAACAGGAATTACGCTTACTTCTGAGATACGGGAACGTGTTGCATTTGATTGCAAGTCGATAGTTGGAAACAGTGCGGCACCCACCTCTTGTAGATAAGCATCTGCCTCTTCTACTCGCGCTACAGCCATCTTGATGTCCGTGTTATTTTCTAGTGCTTTAGCTACTAGATCATTCAGCACGGGATCTTGATAAAGTTCCCACCAGGTACTCGAAATGTGAGCTGCTATCTGATTTTGTGTAGCTGTAGCATTGTTTACGATGGCAAACTCCGTCGGGATACTGCTATCAGGACGCTTGTAATCAGGGCCGACCATGCATCCCTGAAGTACGGTAGCTGCTATCAATAGATGAAATAATCTTAGCTGTGACCTCATTCTGATCCCCCAGCTAGATTATCAGCAGGTTTCTCTGCGCGTTTTCGGGTAAGCCAAACAAAGAATAGAGGAATAAATATAGTGGCGATGAAGGTAGCAAATATCATGCCGCCAAATACCCCGGTACCCATTGATTGGCGTGCAGCTGAACCAGCACCAGTGGCGATTACAAGTGGCACAATGCCTAGTACGAAAGCCATCGAGGTCATCACAATCGGGCGGAAACGCAAGCGTGCACCCTCGATTGCGGCTTGTACAACGGACATGCCTTCCTTCATTTTCTGGCTAGCAAATTCTACGATCAGAATGGCGTTTTTCGCCGCCAACCCTATCAGGGTAATCAAGCCTACTTGGAAATAAATATCATTGGGCATATCACGCAATAACACGGCAAATAACGCGCCAGTCAGTGCAAAGGGTACAGCCATAATTACAGCTAGCGGCAACGCCCAAGTTTCAAACTGTGCAGCTAAAATCAGAAACACCATAATGATGGCAAAACTAAAAGCAAAGATCGCCGCTGAACCAGTGCGCTTCTCCTGATAGGCTTGTCCTGTCCAGGAAATTTGGTAATTATCCGGCAAGTTTTTTGCAGCAATCTCTTCCACCAGTTTGATAGCTTCACCCGAGCTAACACCCGGCGCTCCACTCCCAAGTATTTTTGCAGAAAGCAGGCCGTTGTATCGTTCTATCTGCTCCGCACCAACTAAATCACTAACCTTACTCAGAGCTGATAAAGGCACCATCGCACCAGATTGCGAACGCACATACACTCTGCCAAGATCCTCCGGTTTCATACGGTATTGTGGTTCTGCCTGCATTTGTACACGGTAAGTCCGTCCAGACCGATTGAAATCGTTGACATAGAGTGAGCCCATGGTGCTTTGTAAGGTGGCATATATGTCGGTAATCAGAACACCTTGAGAAATTGCCTTAGCTTCATCTACCTCAACAAAAAACTGTGGCACTGTAGGACGAAAAAAAGTATTGATGCTAGATAGACGCGACTCCTGATTCAGTGCCTCCATGAAGTTATTGACTACACCGGATAAATGCAAGGGATTCGAATCGACGCGACTTTGCACATAGACCTCAAAGCCTCCTGAACTGCCCATACCGCGGATTGCGGGTGGATTAAATGCCACCACCAAACCATCAGGCTGCATCATGCCGATGCGAGTCAGTTTTTGGACAATATCTTCTGCCGTAGCTGTGCGCTCGGACCAGTCCTTGAACGCAACGAACATGGTTGCTGAATTAGTTTTGTTGCCACCACCAATCAGATCAAAACCATTGACGACAAACTGATGTGAAACTGCCGGATCTTGTGCAATAGCAGCGCGTACTGCCTCTGTAGTTTTAGTAGTCCGTGCAAGTGTTGCCCCATCGGGTAGGATCGTTGCAGTTACTACATACCCCTGATCTTCAGACGGCACAAAACTCTCGGGAACTATTTTAAGCAAATAAATTGCAATCGCGATGATGCTTATAAATACGAATGTACCAATAATTGTGTGGCGTAATGTTAGATCAACCGTACGGATATAGAAATTCCTCAAGTTACTAAATCCATGATTAAATACCTTGAAGAAGGTAGACTCACCATGAGTTCTTTTCAGTAGGATAGCGCATAGCGCAGGCGTTAGGGTTAGCGCCACGACACCGGAAATGACCACGGCGACAGCCACGGTTACGGCAAACTGGCGATATAGCTCACCGGCAATACCTCCAAGAAAAGCCACTGGTGTAAACACTGCACACAACACCAGCGTCATTGCAACGATCGCGCGTGAAACCTGTTCCATGGATTTGATGGCTGCATGCATTGGCGATAGCTTTTCTTCCGCCATCAAGCGCTCGGTGTTTTCCAGCACTACAATTGCATCATCCACCACAATGCCGATGGACAACACCATAGCAAAAAGCGTTAATGTATTGATTGAAAATCCAAATAACCACAAACCGGCGAAGGTGCCAATCAAGGAGATGGGAACCACGATAATTGGAATCAGGGTAGCGCGCCAGCTTTGCAGAAAAATATATACAACTAATACAACCAGCAGCATCGCCTCACCAAGTGTTTTGATTACCTCCCAAATTGATGCTTTTACGAACTTGCTGGTATCGTAAGGCACTACATAATCCATCCCTTCAGGAAACCGTAGTCTCAACTCATCCATTTTGGCCTTAATAGCATTCGCCGTATCAAGAGCGTTGGCACCGGGCCGCAAGAATATTGGAATACCTGTCCCAGGTTGGCCATTAAGTGTGGTACGCACGTTGTAACTTTGCGAGCCCAATTCAATACGAGCAACATCCTTTAGATAAAGAACGCCGCGCGAACCACTGGCACGAATAACTATGTTGCCGAACTGTTCCGGTTCCAGCAATCGGCCTTTGGCTATGACGGTATACGATAGTTGTTGATCAGCGGGTGCTGGTTCCTGGCCTATCCTGCCAGCGGCATACTGCGCATTTTGTGACCGAATGGCATTGGCAATATCCGATGTCGTTACCCCTAGTTGCGCCATACGATCGGGACGTAGCCATATACGCATGGAATAATCCTGGCCGCCGAATATTGTTGCATTACCAACGCCTTTAATACGTTTTAACTCATCCAGTACGTTAAGCGTTGCATAGTTGCTTAAATATAATGTGTCATGTTTATCCTCCTTGGAGATCAGCATGATAACTATCAGAATGTCGTTGGAGCGCTTTTGTACTACTAAGCCAGTGCGTCGAACATCCTCAGGTAAACGCGGTAGGGCAATATTTACGCGATTACTTACGTTAAAAGTTGCCTGATCGATATCTGTACCAATCCCAAATGTTGCGGTAATCGTCAGCGTGCCGCTGGAATCAGCGCTGGAACTAAAATATAGCAGATCTTCAATACCGCTTAACTGCTCTTCAATCGGTGCAGCTACTGTTTTAGCCATGGTTTCTGCGCTTGCGCCAGGGTAAGTTGCAGTCACTAGCACCGTAGGAGGCGCAATTTGTGGATATTGCGCGATGGGAAGCTGCATCGCTGACGCTAGCCCTGCCAAAACGATGATAATGGACAATACCGACGCAAAAATCGGTCGTGTGATGAAGAATCTCGTCATGATGATTCTAGTTACGTCTTTCCGCCAGGGTTGGTCAGCTCGGGTGGTTGCACATGATTCTTGTCTACAGAATGGGGCAACACCGGTGTGCCTGAACGAAGCTTGATAAGATTATCGACAATTACTTTGTCACCTGCTTTAAGTCCTTCAAGAATTACCCAATCTTTCCCCATCCATCTGCCAGTCACGACAGGTCGCATCACGGCTTCGCTCTTTTCATCTACCACATAAACTGATCTACCCAGATCAGATGTCAGTACTGCAGTCTGAGGAACAAGGAAAACGCCCTCGCGTTCGCCTGTTGTAACACGGACACGAACAAACTGTCCCGGTAGCAAGCGCTGGTCAGCATTATCAAATGTTGCACGTAATTGTTGTGTGCCTAGCGCGGGGTCGATTTGTCTAGCAGCAAAATTCAGCTTGCCACTCTTATCGTATTCCGTACCATCCGGCAGTATTAAGGTTACGTGTTGTACGTTTTGTTCACTTAGATATCCGCCGAGTTTTGCCAGTTCATTATCAGAAAGACTAAAACGCACCCAGATTGGCGACAATTGAATGACCGTCGTTAGCAAACTGGTATTGGCTTCTACCAGCGCCCCTTCAGAAAATTGGAAGCGGCCAGATACCCCTTTCACAGGAGCTGTAACAGTTGTATAAGAAAGATTCAATTCTGCATCGCGTACGCGAACTTTGGCCTGTTGCAAGGCAGCATTTGCAACCGCATTATCAGAAACCGCGTTGTCATATTCACGTTGACTAATAGACTTCGTGACGTGCAGCTCTTGTAAACGATTTTCTTCACGTCTGGTTTGTTCAATCCGGGCTTTCTGCTCATCGAGTTGAGCTTTTGCTTGTGCCAGTGCATTTTGATAGGGGATCGGGTCAATCAAGAACATAGGTTGACCTGCTTTAACCGCAGTACCCTCTTCGTACAAGCGTTTGAGCAAAATCCCCCCCACACGAGGACGTATTTCAACTTCCTTAGCACCTTCTGTCTGTGCAACGACCTCAGCACTAATTGGCACTCTGGTAGGCTGAACCTGGATCACGCTGACAGGCATAGCCATATTGGAAGCAGGATTACTAGATGCTTCCTGGTCGGCGTTACTACATGCAGCTAGCGCAGCACTAATAGCCAGCGTAATAGCCATTTTTAACTGGGCACCAGCCTGCAAATTGTAAAAATTGTGTCGGTTAAAATTAAAGAACACTATTAATTAATTCCATATGTAAGGCTAAAATTACTTGCAAACATTCATGTATGTATGTCATTATATATACAAACAATAATGAATGTAAATAAAAATCTGGGGGTCGTATGGTACGCAAAACTAAAGAAAACGCAGAGCTAACGCGACAGGGTATTATTCACGCGGCGCGTGAAGTATTTTTAGTTCGCGGTGTTAGCTGTACCACCATGGAACATATCGCTATCCAAGCTGGCGTCACTCGTGGAGCAATCTATTGGCACTTCAACAACAAAACCGAACTATTCCAAGCTATGCGGGAACAAGTATTCCTGCCATTGATAGATCGCATGGACGATACTTTACTAGTTGAAGATTCAAAGAATCCGATTGATCGTATAGAGAATTTCTTATGTAAAACAATACAGACCCTAAATGAAAGCACTGAAACTCGTAAAATGTACGAAATCATGCTGATCAAGTGCGAGTATGTGGGCGAGTTTTCTTCTGTATTACGGCAAATTTTATTAACTAGCTCAGACATAGAAGAAAAAATGCAGCTTGCTTATAAAAGAGCAAAAGAGCAAGGGCAACTACATTCCTCACATAATCCGGCTCAGTTGGCCATCGATACGCAATTATTTTTTATTGGTCTGTTGCTTATGTGGGTAAGAGACTCGGACGGTAATCATTTTCGCAATCGGGCAATTGAACTGATCAAAGCCCACATGAATCTTCGTCATCTTTAAAAAATATTCTCTAAACAAACTACTTCAATCCCGCCAGCTACATCCTAGCGTTGGCGCAGTTTTAATGCTAGTGCTGGTCCTTGGGAAACAAATTTGGTTTCCGCAACCGGTATACCCAGTAAATTATACATCTATAGTTGACTAAATTTATCAAGTATTCTATAGTTGACTAAATTGATCAAGTATTAGAAATATTGGTCGCGCCATATTCAGATAGCTTCGTCCAAATAAGGAGGAATTTTTATGCGGCTAACAACCAAAGGACGGTTCGCAGTTACAGCGCTCTTAGATCTTGCAATGCAACGCAGCAGCAGCCCGGTGAAGCTTGCTGAAATCAGCGAACGCCAGCAAATCTCGTTATCTTATCTTGAACAATTGTTCACTAAACTCCGCCAATGCAAACTTGTTGACAGTGTACGTGGTCCTGGTGGGGGGTATTGCCTTGCTAAGAAAATGGAGCATGTGTCGGTGGCCGATATCATCCTTGCTGTTGACGAACCGATTGACTCGACACAATGCGGCGGCAAGGAAAACTGCCACAACGACAAGAAGTGCATGACACACGATCTATGGACAAAACTTAATCAACTCATTTTTGATCACCTAGGTGCAGTAACCCTAAAACAACTAGTTGACGACCAGCAAGTAAGGCAAGGCAGTGCTATGCAAATAATAGACATGCGTAAAGTTATACCAGGTCACCAGCACACTGTGGCTTCAGCTTAAGCCACTAGGAAAAAGATATTCATCTATTGTCAATCATATTTTTAGATAGTAAATGGAGGTAGTAATGGCAATTACATTGACTGAGAATGCGGCAAAACAAATTCGGAAAAAACTCGCACAGCGTGGCAAAGGGTTAGCTTTGCGAATCGGTGTAAAGAAAGTCGGCTGCTCCGGTTTTGCCTACACATTTGACTACGCCGACGAAGTGCACGCTGATGATCAATTGTTCGAGTCGCATAACGCCAACGTAGTGGTCAATGCCAGTAGTCTGCAGTTTCTGGATGGCTCGAAAGTTGATTTCATCAGTGAGGGACTCAACGATTCTTTCAAGTTTGACAACCCCAACGTCGAAAACGCGTGCGGCTGTGGTGAGAGCTTCAGTCTGAAAGAACCGATTAAAGCTTAGCTAATAAATACACGAAAAATCTTTGAATAAGTGATCCAAAGATTACCCATTGACCAATCAAAATGATATTGGAGTAAATTGAATGAGCGCAGCGATACAAAATATAGTTAACCAGCCCTATAAACATGGTTTCGTCACAGAAATCGAGTCTGATGTTGCCCCAAAAGGACTTAATGAAGACACCATTCGGTTAATTTCGACCAAGAAAAATGAACCCGAGTGGTTACTCAATTTTCGCCTCAAAGCGTATCAACATTGGCTCAAAATGGAGGAGCCGAAGTGGTCAAACGTTAAATACCAGAAGATCGATTTCCAGGCAATCAGCTATTACTCTGCACCAAAGTCGAAGAAGAAGCTGGCTAGTATGGATGAAGTTGATCCTGAGTTGCTGCGTACATTCGAGAAGCTTGGTGTGCCGATGCAGGAGCGTGCAGCACTTGCTGGTGTTGCGGTTGACGTAATCTTTGACAGCGTGTCGGTGGCGACCACCTACAAAGAGAAGCTTGCTGAGGTCGGCATCATTTTCTGCTCGATTTCGGAAGCCGTTCATACACATCCCGAACTTGTAAAGCAGTATCTTGGTACCGTAGTTCCAATCGGTGATAATTACTATGCTGCGCTTAACTCAGCAGTGTTCACCGACGGTTCATTTTGTTTCATCCCGAAAGGCGTCAAATGCCCGATGGACCTATCAACTTATTTCCGCATTAATACTCAGGATTCAGGACAGTTCGAGCGCACGCTTATCATCGCTGAAGAGGAAGCGACAGTCTCCTATCTTGAAGGCTGTACAGCACCTAAGTTTGATACCAACCAGCTTCACGCAGCAGTGGTTGAATTAATTGCACACGACAACGCAAATATCAAGTACTCGACAGTCCAAAACTGGTACGCAGGGGATGAGAACGGCGTTGGCGGTATTTACAATTTTGTTACCAAGCGCGGTCTAGCAAAAGGTAAGAATTCTCGTATTTCGTGGACCCAAGTTGAGACTGGCTCAGCAATTACCTGGAAATATCCCTCATGTGTGTTGCAGGGTGACAACTCAGTTGGCGAATTTTATTCGGTAGCAGTCACCAATAATTATCAGCAGGCCGACACCGGCACCAAGATGATACACATTGGTAAAAATACACGCAGCACCATCGTTAGTAAAGGCATATCGGCTGGTCACTCCACCAATAGCTATCGTGGACTAGTCAGGATTACGCCGACTGCTGCAGGTGCCCGTAATTTTTCACAATGCGATTCGCTGCTGATAGGTAATCAGTGCAGCGCAAACACCTTTCCCTACATTCAGGTGCGTAATAACAGCGCTAAAGTCGAGCACGAAGCGTCGACATCAAAAATCGGCGAAAACCAATTATTCTACTTTGCACAACGTGGTATCGGAAACGAGGAAGCAGTGTCGATGATCATCAATGGATTTTGTAAGGATGTTTTTCAACAACTGCCGATGGAGTTTGCAGTTGAAGCGACCAATCTACTAGGTTTGAAGCTCGAGGGAAGTGTTGGATGATTTACCAAGACAGCAAAACGCTACTTAAGGTGCGCGGGTTGTACGCAACCGCTAAAGGCATTGAGATACTCAAAGGGATTAATCTTACTGTCAAAAGTGGCGAAGTGCATGCGATCATGGGAACAAATGGTTCAGGTAAAAGCACTTTTGCCAAAGTACTCGCCGGCCACGCTGCTTATGAAATCACGGGCGGCACAGTAGTCTTTAAAGGTAAGAATCTATTTGATCTAGCGCCGGAGGAACGTGCGAGAGCTGGCATGTTTCTTGGCTTCCAGTACCCCATAGAAATTCCAGGGGTTGCGAACAACCAGTTCCTGCGTCTTGCTTACAACAAGGCACAAGTACAACGCAACAAAGACGAACTTGATCCACTTGAGTTTGACGATCTCGTCCGAGAGAAGATGAAACTACTTAAAATGGATCCAGAGTTTCTGGATCGTAGTGTTAATGAAGATTTCTCCGGAGGAGAGAAAAAACGCAATGAAATATTACAAATGGCACTGCTTGACCCTAGACTTGCTATTCTTGATGAGACCGACTCCGGCCTCGACATTGACGCAGTCAGGATCGTCGCTAACGGTGTTAACCAGCTTGCTAATAGGGATAATGCGATCATACTGATTACACACTACCAACGCATGCTTAACTATATCGTACCGGATTACGTACACGTAATGGAGTCAGGACGTATCGTTAAGTCAGGCGGTAAGGAGCTTGCACTCGAACTTGAGGCACATGGCTACGATTGGGTCAGTGGCGAACAGCCTGCCACAGTAGGAACATAAGTATGAGTGTAGTTACGGGTGATAGCTATCTCAAAAGTCTACTCCAAGGACAGTCACAACTATCAGCGAGTCCGCTGGAGAGACTTAACCGGCTGCGTGCCAATGCGGTTGACCGAGTAAGTGCACTAAGGATGCCAACTATACGCGACGAAGAGTGGCGCTTCACCGATATTTCGCCACTTACCAAGCTGTCGTTCCAGCCAATACGCATAGTATCACCCCTGCAGGTTTCCGATGTGGAACACTTCTACCTTGCAGAAGCGGTAACTAGACTCGTGTTTGTTGACGGCGTGTATGCACCTCATTTATCCACACAGTTGTCGGATATATCCAAAGATTCTAGCGTGGTAGTTTCAAATCTGTCAGCGGCAACATCTGAAGACCTGGCAACTATAGAGCCTCACCTCGGCCATCATACCGAGTTTCAGGATAATGTTTTTGCTGCACTCAATACTGCATTCCTACATGAAGGAGCATTTATCATCGTACCACGTAACATATCAGTTGAAATGCCAGTACATCTATTATTTATTGCGACACAAAAAGAAGTAGCGAGCTACCCACGTTGCCTGTTGATTGCTGGATCCGGCAGTGCGGTGACAGTTCTTGAGGATTACGTCTCATTGCAAGAAGAAACGTATGTCACCAATACGGTGGCCGAAATTGTACTTGCCGATAATGCGATTGTTAATCATATCCGAATACAGCGTGACAGCAATCAGGCATTTCATATAGCAAACTGTGCGGTGTCACTTGCACGGGCAAGCCGCTATCAGTCGATCAGTGTTGCGCTTGGCGCGCGCATTTCACGCTATAACTTGAATGTGCTGCTAGCAGATGAGGGCGCCGAGTGTACGGTTGATGGACTTGCGCTGATCTCTAACCGACAACTTGCTGATACGCATACCTGTATTGATCATACGAAGCCACATTGCACAAGTCGCCAACTGCATAAATGCATTGTTGACGATGCTGCGCACGCGGTGTTTAACGGCAAGATCATGGTGCGGCCGGATGCGCAGTTCACAGACTCTTCGCAGTCGAACCGCAACCTGTTACTAACCTCCAAAGCGCGAGTCGATACCAAGCCACAGCTCGAAATTTTCGCAGATGATGTGAAATGCGCGCATGGTGCAACCGTTGGTCAACTCGACAATGAGGAAATATTTTACCTTAAGAGCCGTGGATTATCGGAAATTACAGCGCGCAACCTACTGACATATGCATTTGGCGCCGAAATTATTGACCGCATACCTATTGCATCGCTCAAGTTTCAGCTAGAGCAAACAGTGCTTGAACAAACCCAGAAAAGCTAGACCATGAAGCTCGTTGAATCTTCTTTAAAACCACTTAGCACCTCAATGTTCAACGTCGAACATATCCGTACTGATTTTCCTATTCTTAAACTTAAGATTGATGGTAAGCCGCTAGTCTATCTCGACAACGCTGCTTCCAGCCAAATGCCGCAGCCCGTGATCGATCGCATGGTAAAGTACCAAACTATGCAACATGCCAACATCAATCGTGCGGTACATTATCTGTCAGAAACGGCTACTACAGAGTACGAGGAATCTCGTCGTAGGCTAAAACGCTTCATTAACGCGAGTGAAGATCGGGAGGTAATCTTCACCAGCGGTACCACCGATGCGATTAATCTTGTTGCTCATGGTTACGGTCGCAAATTTATTGGTTCCGGTGACGAAATTGTTCTGACCACCCTAGAGCACCATTCGAACATCGTACCTTGGCAAATGCTGGCAGAAGAAAATGGGGCGAAAATCCGTGTTGTGCCAATCAACGATACGGGAGAACTCTTGATCGAGAAATATAAGCAGCTCTTTAACAAACACACAAAATTCGTAGGTGTTACGCACGTATCAAACGCACTTGGCACCGTTAATCCGATCAAACAGATGATAGAGTTCGCACATGCGCGCGGTGTTCCGGTACTAGTCGACGGCGCACAAGCTGCACCACACATGAAAATCGACGTGCAAGATCTTGATTGCGATTTTTATACATTCTCAGGCCACAAACTATGTGGTCCAACTGGAATCGGTATTCTCTATGGTAAAGCTGCTCTACTTGAGCGTATGCAACCATTCAAAGGTGGAGGAGACATGATAGCATCGGTGACGTTTGAGAAAACCACCTACAATACGATCCCACATAAATTCGAAGCAGGCACACCACCAATCGCAGCTGCGATTGGTTTCAGTGCTGCAATTGACTATCTATCTGCGATCAACATGTCTATGATCGCAGCATACGAGCGTGATCTGATAAACTACGCAACTGAGCAAATGCGCCATATGCCAGGTATACGTATTATCGGTGACGCTACAGAGAAGGTTGCGGTCCTGTCATTTGCTATTGACGGAGTACACCCCCATGACATAGGTACACTCCTGAACCAAGAAGGCATCGCTGTGCGTACTGGACACCATTGTGCGCAGCCAGTAATGCAACACTTTAAAGTTCCAGCAACCACGCGCGCCTCTTTTGCATTTTACAACAGCATGAACGAGGTTGATGCTTTAATCTCAGGTATTCAAAAAGTACAGAAGATTTTTTCATAATGAACACAAAATCACTCTATCAAGAAGTAATTCTTGATCACAATAGGAATCCGCGCAATTATGGTTCGCTCGACAACGCGAATCGCTCGGCTGAGGGTCATAATCCGCTGTGTGGCGATCATTTGAACATTAAACTCAATCTCAGTAGAGGGTATATCAGCGATATCGTATTTCAAGGTGAATCATGCGCGATCTGTAAAGCATCAGCGTCGATGATGACTGCTAACGTTAAGGGAAGAACGCAAGCGGACGCCGAAACGCTGATCCAGGAATTCCGTGAAATGGCGATTGGTAAGCTTGAACCTGATGGCAACCACCATCTTGGACGTCTGACAGTATTTTCCGGAATACGCGACCTTCCTACTCGTGTCAAATGCGCGATCCTGCCGTGGCATACGCTACATGCAGCACTAAATTCTGTCGCCACGATCTCGACCGAAGACGATGATGATCCAATGCATGTCTCGATTGGTAATGCTTAATAGGACAATAAAATGCCAAAAATTTCTGACATAGAGGGCACACCGAACCCGAACGCACTTAAATTCGTCTTAAAGGAACCATTGACTTGGGGGATTACTCATTCCTACGACAGTGCGGAGCAAGCAAAAGATGATCCCCTCGCTGCCGGGTTGTTCGAAATTGATCATGTGACCAATGTGTTTTATGTAGATCGATGGATCACTGTCACGCAAGATGGAAGTGCGAACTGGTCAGATTTGGCACGTGAAGTTGCTGACCCAATCCGCGCCGCTCCAGCGGCGGATACACAATCGGCGGCCACAGTAGCAACAGCAACCACTGCCATCTTGGGTTTAAGTTCTAAGGACCAGCTTCGCATTGACAAGTTCAACGACTTACTCGACGAGGAAATACGCCCCTACCTACAAGGTGACGGCGGCGATCTTCACGTACTCGGTATTAAAGATAATGTGCTTAGCGTACATTATCAAGGTGCATGTGGTACCTGCCCAAGCTCGATTTCTGGCACGCTCAGGGGTATTGAGAATCTGTTGAGATCGATAGAACCCGACATTGAAGTCGTGGCAACCTAAAGAGCGAGAAAACTATTACCCAACGAACTAGATTAGTTAGTGAACTTTACCCTAGTTCTCGCATGATATATTGCTGTCGGCGGCTTACTGGAAGCTTCTCTTCCAAACCTCTGAGCAACAACATCCAACGCACCTCCCTACTTTCTTCCTCAGTTTTCTCGAATCCAGAAATGTAGTCTTTAGCTACCAGACAATTGCGGTGAATGCGCACAAAACGTTCTCCAAATTCCTCTTCCAGACGTGTCAGTGATTCTTCCAGTAGATACTCTTTTTCACAGGTGCGAATTGTGACGTATTTCAACTCGGCACGGAGATATACTACGTCGCCTACAGGAATCAAATGAATTTTATCACGCTCATGAACACTAAGATGTGTGCGTGGCCTGGGACGAATTTTCTGTAACACTTCTTGTTGTAGAGGAATTACCGTGCCAATGCGCGTCAGCGCCTCCAATAATCGTGTTAGGCGTATGGGCTTGAGAAGATAATCTACTGCATGTAGTTCGAATGCCTGGATAGCGTAGACGTCATAAGCAGTAGTAAAAATAATCGCGGGCGGTACTGGCAGTTTGAGAAAATGCTGCGCAAGCTCCAGCCCATCCATTTCAGGCATGCGGATGTCAAGTAACACCACATCCGCATGCTGGGTCTGCAACAGTGCCAGTGCCTCGAGTCCATTTGACGATTCTCCCACCAGTTGCACCGGGATTTTTTCCATACTGTCATGCAATAAGTCTTTGAGACGATTACGTGCCGGAGCTTCATCGTCAACAACCATAACTCTTAACGGGGAATTACTCATTTCTTTTGCTTCCTCGTTACTTTATACCGTGGTTACGAATGGGATGGTGATATGAACCTGGTAGACACCATCGCTGATCTTACTTTCTAGTCTGCTCTCTGCATCAAAATGCAACGCTAGTCGCTCGCGAATATTGTTCAGCGCCATTTTATTACCACTATGGTGCTTGTCTTCTGGCTGATAAGGATTACGCAAAACCATGTGAACCTCATTGCGGCTTTTATAGATATTAATATAGATGACACCGGTATCAACCATAGGCTCAATACCGTGATAGACAGCATTTTCGAGTAGTGGCTGCAACACCAGCGGCGGAATCAGCGCGTCTGACGGCAAGTTGTCGATGTGCCACTCGACCTTGAGCCGCTCTCCCAGACGTAGTTGTTCCAATTGCAAGTACTGGCGGCACAATTCGATTTCCCGCTGTAGTGGTGATAATTGTCGATTATCGGCCATCAATACCCGAAATAAGTCTGCCATGTCCTCCAGTGCATGCTCGGCACGCTTTGGATCAGCACGAATTAGCGACAGAACAGCGTTAATGCAGTTGAACAAAAAATGGGGACGAATGCGTGATTGCAACGCCTGTAAACGCGCCTCCACAAAGGCAGGAGAGAGTGCGCGACTACGTAGGTTAAAATATGCCAGCAACACACCAGTAACAGCAAGACACAAAACCCAGTAGCGAAAGACCACTCCTATATCCATGTTGTCGGACACCATTCCACCAAACCAATACATTACTGTTGTCAAAATCAGCTCTATCACTAGCACCATGGCGACTCCAGTGGCGTATGATAAACGGGAAAGTGGTTTATATAGACCGTACAATAGTAACAAATTCATCAACAATATAGGTTGGATAACGACCGCAATTTCCGTGAATTCCTGTATAACTTCGGGCCACGTTGGGGCTTTGAGCAACGCCGCCATAAAGCCGATAACGTTCACGATAATCAAGATACGCAAAATTACGCCAAGGTTGCGAAAGTTTGGCAGGGAGTCCGGATGCAATTTTTGATTTATACTTGTCACTTCAGAAGTCTAAATAAAGATTAAAAAACAAGAAATAGTTGCACATACTTTCATTTTTGACAAGGGATTATGGGAATTCCAAAAAAGAAAAACTCATTAGCTAAAAGCCATAAAAGAACTTGGTCAGGACGGTTTGAAGAACCAGTTTCTCAATTGGTACAGCGTTATACTGCATCGGTAGGATTCGATCAACGGTTAGCAGAATACGATATTCAGGGGTCGCTTGCCCACGCCCAGATGCTCTCTGCCGTGGGGATTATCAGTGCAAAAGACCTGGTCGCCATCAGGAAGGGCCTGAATCAGATTCGCGATGAAATCCATAGTGGTACGTTTGATTGGATGCTAGAACTAGAAGATGTACATCTCAATATTGAGAAGCGCCTCATCATGCTAGTTGGCGATGCTGGCAAACGACTCCATACAGCGCGCTCACGTAATGATCAGATAGCAACTGATATGCGACTTTATTTACGCACCTCTATCGATGAGATAATCAACCTCATCAAAACTATGCAGAAGGCAATATTGGATCTTGCTGAGAAACATACAGATACAGTGATGCCAGGCCTAACTCATTTGCAAATAGCTCAGCCGGTTTCCTTCGGTCATCATCTCATGGCATATTTCGAAATGCTGAAGCGCGATACTGACCGGTTATCTGATTGCAGAAAACGTGTAAACAAACTTCCACTTGGTGCAGCAGCGTTAGCTGGAACCAGCTATCCTATCGACCGAGAAATGGTAGCGCAAGAATTAGGTTTTGAAGACGTTTGCAAAAACTCGATTGATGCGGTTTCCGACCGGGATTTTGCCATCGAGTTCTGCGCTTGCGCAGCGCTAATCATGACTCATTTATCACGGTTATCTGAAGAATTGATTTTGTGGATGAACCCGTTATTTGGATTCATCAAACTTGACGACCGTTTCTGTACTGGCTCATCTATTATGCCGCAAAAAAAGAACCCAGACGTCCCAGAACTTGTGAGGGGCAAAACCGGACGCGTCAATGGCCATCTTATTGCTTTGCTGACACTGATGAAAGCACAACCACTTGCTTATAATAAAGACAACCAGGAGGACAAGGAACCTCTGTTTGACACGGTAGATACACTCAGCGGAACACTGCGTATTTACGCCGACATGCTTAATGGTATTCATGTCAACAAAGAGACTATGCGTAGCGCAGCAATGTGCGGCTACTCGACTGCAACCGATTTTGCAGATTATCTTACAAAAAAAGGATTACCGTTTCGCGATGCGCATGAAGCAGTATCTCAAGCAGTGCGGTCCGCCGAGAAGAAAGGCCGCGATTTGAGTGCGCTTACTCTATCTGAGTTACGAAAATTTTCTCGGTTAGTTGAGAAAGATATCTTTGAAGTGCTGACTCTGGATGGCTCGATAAAGAGCCGAAACCACACTGGTGGTACTGCACCGTCACAGGTGCGTAAAGCGATCAAGTTGGCAAGAAAAGGACTATCCTGAAGTAGCACAGTTTGGTAAACCGCCAACACATGTCATCTTGGTCAGATATTGCTGTACAAATCTCAGCTTCCATCGGTACCCCGTTTGTTGTGGAAAGGATCTCCTCCATCAGCGGGGGTTGTATTAACCAAACTTATTGCATTGAAGGCGGTAGCCATCGCTTTTTCGTCAAACTGAATAGTGTAGCAAGCATGTCAATGTTTGAGGCAGAAGCAAAGGGGCTACAAGAAATTAAAAGTTCACACACACTACGTGTTCCCACTCCAGTGTGCTGGGGAAGGAATGAAACTAACGCGTGGCTAGTGTTGGAATATCTTGAGATGGATAACACTTCCAAGAGTGGGAATGCAGCCCTAGGGACAGGGCTCGCTGCTATGCATAAAGTATCCTTTGAAAAATTCGGCTGGGTGCAAAACAACACCATCGGTTCCACGCCACAGATTAATGATTTTTCTTTTGACTGGATACAGTTCTGGCGTAAACACCGCCTAGGCTATCAATTGCAACTTGCCCAAACCAACGGTTATACAAAAGAATTACAGAGACAAGGCGAACATCTAATGGTAGAACTGGATGCTTTCTTTACAGGAACACCACTGATTGCATCATTGCTAC
>SMVA01138089.1_pt1 | contig 39890 bp, 49 predicted proteins | sample 2456451 | NCBI WGS metagenome assembly SMVA01 (sample SAMN11095933, study PRJNA526329) | marine sediment metagenome | biome: Marine sediment; feature: Surficial sediment; material: Deep marine sediment; isolation source: Hadal surficial sediment | place: Pacific Ocean | collected 2014-05 | depth...
CAAAATGGCCGGACGTCACGGCAACAAGGGCGTGGTCTCCAACATCGTGCCTGAGGAAGATATGCCATACATGGAGAACGGCGAGCCGGTGGAGCTCGTCCTGAATCCCCTGGGGGTTCCCTCGCGCATGAATGTCGGGCAGATCCTGGAAACCAATCTCGGCATGGCCGCCAAAGTCAGCGGTCAATTCATGGCGACGCCCGTGTTCGACGGCGCCCAGGAAGAGGATGTGCGGCGACTGCTCACCGAGGCCGGTTGTCCCCCTTCCGGCGAGGTGACGTTGCATGACGGGCGCAACGGCGAACCCTTTCATCAGAAAGTCATGGTGGGTTACATCTATTTGCTCAAACTGCATCATTTGGTCGATGATAAAATTCACGCGCGCTCCACGGGGCCTTACTCCCTCGTCACGCAACAGCCTTTGGGCGGCAAGGCCCAGTTTGGCGGCCAGCGTCTCGGGGAAATGGAGGTCTGGGCGATCGAAGCCTATGGCGGCGCTTACACCTTGCAGGAAATGTTGACTGTCAAATCCGATGACGTCGAAGGCCGCAAACGCATGTATGAGGCCATCGTCAAAGGCGACACCAACTTGGTGTCCGGTCTGCCGGAATCCTTCAATGTGTTGGTTAAAGAATTGCAGAGTCTTGCTATCGATGTGGAATTGATCGAGGCCGCAAAATAAATATTAGGGACCTCAAAAGCCTGAGAAAACCGTAACTGTTTTTTATTGGGTATGCTTTTTTAAAACTTCTTTTAGGAGACCACACTGGTGGACAACCTGAATACTTTTGAAAAACCAAAAAATCCGATCATGTTTGACGCGATCCGCGTGCGCTTGGCCTCGCCGGAAAAAATCCGGTCCTGGTCTTATGGCGAAGTCAAGAAACCGGAGACCATCAACTATCGAACCTTCAAGCCGGAGCGCGATGGCTTGTTTTGCGCCAAAATATTCGGCCCGGTGAAAGATTGGGAGTGCAACTGCGGAAAATATAAGCGCATGAAGCACAAGGGAATTATTTGTGAGAAGTGCGGGGTCGAGGTGATCCTGTCCAAAGTGCGGCGCGAGCGGTTGGGGCATATCGAGCTGGCCAGTCCGGTAGCCCATATCTGGTTTTTCAAAGGTCTGCCCAGTCGAATCGGCCATGTCCTTGATTTGACTCTCAAGGAGCTGGAACGGATCATCTATTTTGAAAACTATGTGGTGATCGATCCCGGCGAAACGGACTTCAAGGTCGGTCAATTGCTGACCGAGGCGGAATACCGTGAAACCGAACTGGAATTTCCGCACGGTCTCAAGACCATGGTTGGGGCGGAAGCGGTTTACGAACTGTTGTGCAACCTGGATCTGGATGGATTGTCGGAAAAGCTCAAGGTGGACCTGGTCGAAACGTCTTCGGTGCTGAACAAAAGAAAGTTTTCCAAACGATTGAAAATTATTGAAGCGTTCCGCAAGTCTGGCAATCAGCCGGAATGGATGATCCTGCATGCGGTGCCGGTGATCCCGCCGGAGTTGCGTCCCCTGGTGCCGCTGGATGGGGGCCGTTTTGCGACCTCGGATTTGAACGATTTGTACCGCCGCGTGATCAACCGCAATAACCGGTTGAAACGTTTGCAGGAATTGAAAGCTCCGCAAATCATCATTCGTAACGAAAGGCGAATGTTGCAGGAGGCGGTTTCGGCGCTGTTTGATAATGGCCGGCGTGGCCGCACCCTGCGGGGCACCAACAAGCGTCCTTTGAAATCGCTGAGCGATATGCTGAAAGGCAAGCAAGGGCGGTTTCGGCAGAATCTGTTGGGCAAACGCGTCGACTATTCCGGTCGTTCCGTCATTGTGGTGGGCCCGGATTTGAAATTGCACCAGTGCGGCTTGCCCAAGAAAATGGCGCTCGAATTGTTCAAGCCTTTCATCTTTAACCGGCTCGAACAAAAAGGCTATGCGACGACCATCAAGACCGCTAAAAAAATGGTGGAACAGGAACGGGCCGAGGTCTGGGAAGTGCTGGAAGAGTTGATTCAAAAACATCCCATCCTGTTGAACCGTGCGCCCACCCTGCATCGCCTGGGGATCCAGGCGTTTGAGCCGGTGCTGATCGAAGGCAAGGCGATTCGGATTCATCCCTTGGTTTGTACCGCATTCAATGCCGATTTTGACGGCGACCAGATGGCGGTTCACGTGCCGTTGTCGATGGAAGCGCAGGTGGAAGCCAAACTGCTGATGATGTCGCCCAATAATATCCTGTCCCCGGCCAACGGCAAACCCATTGCCGTGCCCAGCCAGGACATTGTGCTCGGCTGTTACTACATGACCAAAATTCGCGGCGGCGTCAAGGGGGAAGGCAAGGTGTTTTCCGGAATTCAGGAAGTGCGGAGCGCCTTCGATCATGACGAACTGCATCTGCAGGCGCGGATCATGGTGCAATTGGGCGATTCGTTGGAAGTCACCACTACGGGACGGATTCTCATGTATGAAATTTTGCCTGAGGGGTTGCCGTTTTCCCTGGTCAATCAGGAGTTGAGCAAGAAAATTTTGTCGGAGTTGGTTGGCAGATCGTTCAAAGACGTGGGCCGCGAGAAAACCGTTGCCTTGTTGGACAATATCAAGGAATTGGGATTCAAATACGCCACGGTGGCGGGCTTGTCCATCGCCATCGACCACATGCAGATTCCCGAAGCCAAAGACGCTATCGTAAAAAAGGCCCACGACGAAGTCCTCAAGGTATACAACCAGTACCGCGACGGCCTCATCACCAACGGCGAGAGGTACAACAAGGTGATCGACATCTGGGCGCATGTGACCGAAAAGGTTTCCGAGGAAATGTTCCGTGAATTGGAAGAGCAAGACGATCGCGTGGTGGCCGGATTGGAGAAAAAAGATTTCAACTCCCTGTTCGTTATGGCGGATTCCGGCGCCCGCGGCAGTTCCCAGCAGTTGCGGCAGTTGGCCGGCATGCGCGGGTTGATGGCGAAACCCTCCGGGGAAATCATCGAAACGCCCATCACCGCAAATTTCCGCGAAGGGCTTTCTGTGATCCAGTATTTCATTTCCACCCACGGGGCGCGCAAAGGTTTGGCCGATACCGCTCTTAAAACGGCCAACTCCGGTTACCTGACCCGGCGCCTGGTCGATGTGGCGCAGGACATCATCATTCTGGAAGAGGACTGCGGAACTCTGCGCGGCATAGAGATTACTTCGCTGGTGGAAGCCGGTGAAATCATCCAGCCTCTGGGCGAAAGAATTCTGGGCCGCACGACACTAGAAGACGTTATCGACCCTTTCACCAACAAAGTTCTGGTGGTTGCCAACTCGTTAATCGATGAGGAAGCGGTTGAGGTGATCGAGAACGCGGGTGTTGAGAAAATCAGGATGCGGTCTTGCTTAACCTGCGAATCACAGCAGGGGCTTTGCGTTAAATGCTATGGGCGCAATTTGGCGACCAACGACTGGGTGGAAGTGGGTGAGGCGGTGGGGGTCATCGCCGCGCAATCCATTGGCGAGCCGGGCACTCAGCTCACCATGCGGACCTTCCACATCGGTGGCACGGCGAGCCGCGTCGTGGAACAAACCACCCTCAGCACCAAAAAAGGCGGGATCGTTAAATACTCCGGGTTGCGGATCCTCAAAAACCAGCACGGCGAAATCATCGTGATGAACCGCAACGGGTTTCTGATCGTTCAAGATGAAAACGGCCGCGAAAAAGAAAAATACTCCGTCGTCTACGCCGCCAAACTGAAAGTACACGACGGCCAGGAAGTCCATGAAAGCCAGACCCTGGTGGAATGGGATCCCTACACCAACTCGATTCTTACCGAGGTGACGGGCACCGTTGCGTTCGGCGACATCGTGGAAGGCGTGACCATGAAGGAGGACTTCGATGAAATCACCGGGTTGTCCACCAAAATCATCATCAGCCATCGCGATGAAAAGAAACAGCCGAGAATTTCGATCAAAGATGATAAAGGCGAAACCATCCGGCGCTATATATTGCCGGCCGGAGCGCATATCAACGTGAGCGAGGGCGATTCGGTTTTTGCCGGTGAGGTCATCGTCAAAATCCCCCGGGAATCGGCTAAAACGAAGGATATTACCGGCGGTTTGCCGCGGGTGGCCGAGTTGTTCGAGGCGCGCAAGCCGCACGAGCAGGCCACCATTACCGAAATCGACGGCACCGTAAAGCTGGGCGGGTTTGTCAAAGGAATGAGAAAAGTGATCGTTGTTAGTGAGAGTGGCGAGGAGCGGGAATATCTCATTCCCCGCGGCAAGCACATCAACGTGCACGAGGGCGATAAAGTGGTGGCCGGCGAACCGCTGATGGATGGCGCGTCGAATCCACACGATATTCTGAGAGTGCTCGGTGAAAATGAATTGCAGAAGTACCTGGTCAACGAAGTGCAGGAAGTTTATCGGTTGCAGGGAGTGCAGATTAATGACAAGCACATTGAGGTCATCGTGCGCCAGATGTTGCGTCATTTGCAGGTGGAAAGCGCCGGCGATACCGATCTTTTAGTGGGCGATCAGGTCACCAAAAAAGTGTTCAACCTGAAAAACCAGACGGCCATCAAGGGCAAGGGGAAACCCGCGCAGGGACTGCCGGTTTTGCTGGGCATCACGAAATCTTCCTTGAGCACTGAAAGTTTTATTTCCGCCGCGTCTTTCCAGGAAACCACCCGGGTATTGACGGAAGTCAGTGTCAGCGGCAAGGTAGATCGTTTGCGAGGATTGAAGGAAAACGTCATTATGGGCCGCTTGATCCCTGCGGGAACAGGTTGCCGGGCTTACAGTGGAATTCGCATCGAAGAGCCTGAAACTGAAGAATCTCCACCCGTCAAGACGGAGGAGGAGGCGCCAGTGGCCGTCGGGTAAATTAATGATATATAAAGGTCATTTTACCCTTGACTCCGGTCTTTTCGATGTTAAGATTCAGGTCTTTTCCTCTGCTGGAAATAAAACCTAACGTTTTTTAACTCAACAAGTTAATCAGGGGGCATCCGTCTGATTTTATTAGGATTGCCTGATTAAGAGAGGTTTATTTTGCCGACCATCAATCAACTGGTCAAAGTTGGCCGACAGCGGCCTGAAGATAAAACGGGCAGTCCGGCTCTAAAGGCCTGCCCGCAAAAGCGAGGGGTGTGCGTCCGGGTGTATACCTCCACGCCAAAAAAGCCCAACTCGGCCTTACGTAAGGTGGCCCGGGTCCGGTTGACCAATGGCATGGAAGTGACGACCTATATCCCCGGTGTGGGTCACAATTTACAGGAGCATTCGATTGTTTTGATCCGGGGGGGGCGGGTGAAAGATCTTCCGGGAGTGCGGTACCACGTGGTCCGGGGCAGTTTGGACACTTTGGGTGTGGATGGCCGCATGAAGAGCCGTTCTAAATACGGCACGAAGAAACAGAAAAAAGGCTAATTTTTAACCCTAAAAGGAACCCATGGCAAGAAGGCACGAAGCAGAAAAACGGGAGATTTTACCGGATCCCAAGTACAGCGATATCCTGGTGGCTCGGTTTATCAACTGCCTTTTGAAAAAAGGCAAGAAGAGCCTGGCTGAAAAGTTGTTTTATTCGGCCCTCGATAATGTTGCCATAAAACTGAAGGAAGAAAAGCCGCTGGCCGTTTTCAAAAAAGCTGTGGAAAATGTCGCGCCGGTACTGGAAGTGCGGTCGCGCCGCGTGGGAGGCGCCACGTATCAGGTGCCGGTGGAAGTCAGTTTCACCCGACGCACCGCTTTGGGCATCCGCTGGATGATTGCCAACGCCAAATCCCGCGCGGGACGGACCATGGCGGAAAAACTGACCCTTGAGATTGTCGATGCTTTTAATAATACCGGTGGTGCCATTCGTAAAAAAGAAGATGTGCATCGAATGGCCGAAGCCAACAAGGCGTTCGCTCATTACCGTTGGTGAGTGCAATAGAAATTCATGAGTAAGAAAATCACGCTGGAAAAAGTCAGGAATATCGGGATCATCGCTCACATCGATGCCGGCAAGACCACGACCACGGAGCGCATCCTGTATTACACCGGTAAAAGTCACAAAATCGGTGAAGTTCACGATGGCAGTGCGACCATGGACTGGATGGAGTTGGAGCAGGAGCGGGGCATCACCATCACCTCCGCGGCCACCACCTGTTTTTGGAAGGAGCACCAGATCAACATCATCGACACTCCGGGGCATGTCGATTTTACCGCGGAAGTGGAGCGGTCCTTGCGGGTGCTCGATGGCGCTGTTGGCGTGTTCTGCGCCGTGGGGGGAGTCGAGCCGCAGTCCGAGACGGTGTGGCGCCAGGCCTCCAAATACCAGGTGCCGCGCATTGGATTCGTCAATAAAATGGATCGCGCGGGTGCGGATTTCCTCAATTGCGTGGCGCAAATGCGGGATCGGTTGAACGCCAATCCAGTGCTGGCGCAGTTGCCCGTTGGTGCTGAGGACCGTTTCGAGGGTGTGGTGGACTTGGTGACGATGAAGGCCAATATTTACTCCGATAAGAATAGTAAAGGCGAGACTTACGATGTAGTGGAAATCCCGGAAAATCTCCGCGAGCAGGCCGAGGAGTATCGCGAAAAGCTGATGGAAGCCTTGAGCGACGTGGATGAAGCCCTGATGGCGAAGTTTTTGGATGGCAAGGACATCTCCGAGGCGGAAATCCGGGCGGCCTTGCGGGCCGGCACGCTGAGCTTGAGTTTCACCCCGATCTTTTGCGGCGCCGCTTTTAAAAATAAAGGAGTCCAGCAGTTGCTGGATGCCGTCAATGCTTATCTGCCCTCTCCTCTGGAAATTCCAGCCGTAGTCGGAATCAACCCCAACAATCAGCAGGAAGTGACGCGTGCCCCGGATGTAACAGCGCCTTTGTCGTCTCTGGCTTTTAAGATCATGACCGATCCTTTTGTCGGCCAGCTGGTTTTCATTCGAGTGTATTCGGGGGAATTGAAAAGCGGTACTTACGTGTACAACTCCACAAAAAACCAGCGCGAGCGGGTCGGGCGTTTGCTCCGCATGCATGCCAATAAAAGGGAAGAAATTGATACGCTTTCCGCCGGCGATATCGGAGCCGTGGTCGGATTCAAAAAAACTTTCACCGGCGACACGCTGTGCTTGGAGGGGGATCCGGTGGTGCTGGAAACCATTTCCTTTCCCCAGCCGGTCATTTCCGTGGCGATCGAGCCTAAAACCAAGCCGGAGGCGGACAAGCTTTCGGATTGTCTCGCCAAACTCCAGCAGGAAGATCCCACCTTTGAGGTTCGGGTCGATCCGGAAACCAATCAAACCATCATTTCCGGGATGGGTGAATTGCATTTGGAAATTTTAGTGGATCGTATGAAGCGCGAATTCTCTCTGGATGTGAACGTATCGAAACCGCAGGTCGCCTACCGCGAAACCATCACCAAATCGGTGGAATTTAATTACAAGCATGTCAAGCAGTCCGGTGGCCGTGGCCAATACGGTCATGTGGTGATCTTGCTGGAGCCGCGTGAGGCGGGTGACGGGTTTGAGTTCGTCAATAAGATCACCGGCGGGGCCATTCCCAGGGAATATATTCCCGCTGTGCAAAAGGGCATCGTCGAAGCCATGGACCGCGGCATCTTGTGCGGATATTCGGTGGTGGATTGCCGGGTGACCCTGCTCGATGGCTCCTATCATGATGTCGATTCCTCCGAGATGGCTTTCAAGATTTGCGCCTCGATTGCCTTCCGGGAGGCCGCCAAGAAGGCTTCTCCGGTATTGCTGGAGCCCGTGATGGAGGTCGAAGTGGTGACTCCGGAGGATTTTATGGGCGACGTGATTGGTAACTTGAGTTCCAAGCGAGCCAAGATTAAGGAGCTGGGTGACCGGGCGGGCGCCAAGGTCATTCGGTCCGAGGTGCCGTTGGCGGGCATGTTTGGTTATTCCACTGATTTACGGTCTGCCACCCAGGGCCGAGCTAATTATACGATGGAGTTTGCGAAATATGATGTGGTTCCCAGTTCAGTAGCCGAGGAATTGATTGCGAAAGCGGCGGGAACCTCCAGTTCGGTTGCGGTGTAGACCCATATCAAAATAAACCCTCTAGAAAAAATGGAGTGAAAGAGCATGGCTAAAGAAAAATTTGTGAGAGATAAACCCCATATGAATGTTGGTACCATTGGTCATGTCGATCATGGTAAAACCACCCTCACTGCGGCCATCACTTTAGTTTTATCCAAAAAAGGTCTGGCGGAGAGTGTCGCTTTCGATCAGATCGACAAGGCGCCTGAGGAAAAAGAGCGGGGCATCACCATCGCCATCGCGCATGTGGAATACCAGACCGAAAAGCGTCATTACGCGCATGTGGATTGCCCCGGCCATGCCGACTATGTCAAAAATATGATCACCGGCGCGGCGCAGATGGACGGCGCCATCCTAGTGTTGAACGCTTCCGATGGCCCCATGCCGCAGACCCGGGAACACATCCTGCTGGCGCGCCAGGTGGGTGTGCCCAAGATCGTGGTGTTCATGAACAAGTGCGATACGGTCGACGATCCAGATCTGCTGGATTTGGTGGAAGAGGAAGTGCGAGACCTGTTGAAAAAGTATAAATTCCCGGGGGATGAAATTCCCGTGATTCGCGGCAGTGCCCTGCAGGCTTTGGAAAATCCAGATGACGAGGAAAAAACCAAATGCATTTGGGATTTGATGAACGCCGTGGATGAGTACATCCCGGTTCCAGACCGGCCCATCGACAAGCCGTTCCTGATGCCGATTGAAGACATTTTCAGCATCTCCGGTCGCGGCACCGTGGCTACCGGCAGGATCGAAACCGGAGTCATCAAAGTCGGGGAAGAAGTGGAAATCGTAGGATTCAGGCCCACCACCAAAACCACCGTGACCGGCGTGGAGATGTTCCGCAAACTGCTGGATGACGGGCGGGCCGGGGACAACGTGGGGTGCCTGTTGCGCGGTACCAAACGCGAAGATATCGAACGCGGTCAGGTCTTGGCCAAGGCGGGTTCCATCACCCCGCACACCAAGTTCAAAGCCGAGGTGTATATCCTGACTAAAGATGAGGGAGGCCGTCACACGCCCTTCTTCAACGGCTACCGTCCGCAGTTTTATTTCCGCACCACCGACGTGACCGGTATTGTGACTCTGGCATCGGGCGTGGAAATGGTGATGCCTGGTGACAACGTGACGTTTGAGGTGGAATTAATAACCCCGGTGGCCATGGCCAAGGAATTGCGATTCGCCATCCGGGAAGGCAGCCGCACAGTGGGCGCCGGTATCGTAAGTGAGATCACCGAATAATGGGCGACCAGAGAATTAAAATCAAGTTGAAAGCGTACGACCATAAGCTCCTCGATTGGTCGGTGGCCGAGATTGTGGAAACCACCAAACGGACGGGCGCGCGGGTGATCGGGCCGATTCCTTTGCCGACAGTGAGAAATCGGTGGACCGTTCTCAGGTCGCCGCATGTCGATAAAAAATCCAGGGAGCAGTTCGAGATGCGGACCCACAAACGGATTCTGGAAATTCTCGAGCCGACCCCGCAAACCGTGGATGCTTTGATGAAATTGGACTTGTCGGGCGGCGTGGATATTGAAATCAAACTTTGAGTGGTTAAGGTGCTATGAAGGGATTGTTGGGAAAAAAGATTGGAATGACCGAGATCTTCACAGAGCAGGGAGACTGTGTGCCGGTGACCGTTATTCAAGTGGAGCGTTGTATTCCCTTGCTCAGGCGCACTCTGGAGAAAGACGGTTACCAGGCGGTTTTGGTTTCCTATGGCGACCGCAAGGCCAAGCACACCAATAAACCGTTGCAGGGATTTTATGACAAGTTGAAAGCCAAGCCGGGAAAGATCCTCACCGAGTTTCGTGATCAGGATATTGACGATGAAGCTCTGGGCAAACCGCTCAATGTGGATATGTTTGAAGAGGGAGAGCGCGTCAAAGTGGTCGGGATTTCCAAGGGCAGAGGCTTCGCCGGAGTGGTGAAACGATTCGGGTCCAAGGGCAATCCTGCGTCGCGGGGCACCCACGAATCCTTCCGCGGCGGCGGCGCTATCGGCATGCACACCTATCCGGGGCGTGTCCTCAAAGGTCAGGGCATGCCCGGCCGGATGGGCGGGCAAACGGTGCATGAGAAAAACCTCAAGGTGGTCCGTGTGGATGCCGGCAACAACGTCATTCTCATTAAGGGCTCGGTCCCGGGAGCCAACGGCGGGATCGTTAGAATCATGGGCAGACCCACGAAATAATTTTGAAAGGAAAACCCGGCATGCCGGAATTGGAATTGGATTTGGTTGACATGGACAACAAGAAGGTGGGAACCGTCGCGCTGGCCGCGGCCGTGTTCGACGTCAAGATACGGGAGCACTTGGTCCAGCAGTATGTGAATCTGCAGATGGCGACCCGGCGGCGAGGCACCGCGTCAACCAAGAGTAACAAGGGGGATCTGCACGGCAGTGGCGCAAAACCCTGGCGGCAGAAAGGCACCGGCCGGGCGCGGGCGGGCACCACCCGGTCGCCCATCTGGCGTGGCGGTATGACGGTGTTTGGGCCGACCCCGCGCGATTATTCTTTCAAAATGTCCAGAAAATCCAAAAAACTGGCGCTCAGTTCGGTTTTGACTGACCGGTTGCGGGCCAACAAGATTCAAGTGGTGAAGGAGTTGTCCCTCGCGGCACCGAGGACCAAAGACGCGGTGGCGTTACTGAAAAAGCTGGGGTTGCCATCCAAAACTCTTTTTCTGCTGCACCAAAAAAACTCCAACCTGGAGTTGGCCGTGCGTAATTTGCCGCAGGTGGATGTGTTGTCGGTGGACGGCCTCAATGTGTACGACATTTTGATGCATGAGAAAATTGTGTGTACCCCAGAAGCGTTGAAGAAGGTTGAGGAGCGTTTGAACTGATGAACGTCTATAAAATTTTAGAAAAACCACTGATCACTGAAAAAAGTACCCTCATGCAGGAACAGAGCAACCGGGTGATGTTTCAGGTGAAGCGGTCGGCCAATAAGTTGCAGATCAAGGAGGCGGTTCAGAAAATATTCAGCGTTACCGTGCTGGATGTGAACACCATGAACGTCAAACCCAAAAATCGCCGGTTCGGAAAGCATATGGGTAAAACCAAGCAATGGAAAAAAGCCATCGTGTTGCTGAAGGCTGGCGACAAGATCGACTTTTTTGAGGGAGCTTAAGATCAATGCCGATTAAAAAAATGAATCCCACCTCCCCGGGCGTGCGGTTTCAAACCCGTAACGATTACCACGAGATCACCAAAAAGACGCCGGAAAAGAGTCTGTTGGTGTCCATTTCCAAGCATGCTGGCCGGAATAACAACGGCCGGATCACCGCCAAGCGGCGGGGCGGCGGGCACAAAAGACAGTACCGCATTATCGATTTCAAGCGGGACAAGGATGGCATCACCGCCAAGGTTGTCGGGATCGAGTACGATCCCAACCGTTCCGCGAATATCGCCCTGTTGGTTTATAAGGATGGCGAGAAACGTTATATTCTGGCACCCAAGGAATTGACCGATGGGTCGGTGGTGGTGTCCGGCGAGGGCGTGGAACCGCGGCCCGGGAATTGCCTGGCGCTCAAGGATATTCCTGAAGGCACGCTGATTCACAATATCGAACTGCGCCCCGGCAAGGGCGGTCAGTTGGCGCGCAGTGCCGGTGCCAGCGTGCAGTTGATGGCCAAAGAAGGACGGTACGCCAACCTCAAGTTGTCGTCCGGGGAAATTCGACTGGTGGACGTGAATTGCCGGGCGACGGTGGGTACCGTGGGCAACAGCGATCATGAAAACGTCACGCTCGGCAAGGCCGGGCGGGTGCGCTGGATGGGTCGGCGGCCGCGGGTTCGAGCCGTGGCCATGAACCCGGTGGACCATCCCATGGGCGGGGGTGAAGGGCGCTCTTCCGGCGGCCGGCACCCGTGCAGTCCCTGGGGAGTTCCAGCCAAGGGGTACAAGACGCGTAAAGTTAAAAAATTGTCCAGTAAATATATTTTAAGCCGTCGCAAAAAATAATGAACGAAGATAAGGAACGGGATTCATGGCAAGATCATTAAAAAAAGGACCCTTTGTGGATGGGTCGTTGTTGGAAAAGGTGGAAGTGATGAACCGGCGCAACGACCGAAAGGTCATCAAGACCTGGTCGCGCAGGTCCACCATCCTGCCGGAGTTCGTGGGACACACGTTCGCCATTCACAATGGCAAAAAGTTCATTCCCGTGTTTGTGACGGAGAACATGGTCGGTCATAAAATGGGTGAGTTTTCGCCGACCCGCACTTTTCGGGCGCACAGCGGAAAGACTAAAAAAACCTTATCGAAATAACCAGGGATAGCGAGCTGACGATGGACGTGAGAGCTGTACTGAGACACACGAGGACGACCCCGCAGAAAGCGCGGCTGGTGGCGGATATGATTCGCGGCAAAAATGTCAACGAAGCGATGAATGTGCTTTCGTTCACCCGCAAAAAAGCCGCCGGAATATTTCAAAAGCTGTTGAAGTCCGCCATCGCCAACGCCGAGGAAAATCACAAGGTAGTGGATGTCGATGATTTATACATTAAAGAGGTGTATGTGGATGCGGGGGCGGTATTGAAACGTCAGCTGACGCGGGCGCGGGGAATGGCCAACTTGATACTGAAACGCACCAGCCACATCACTCTGATATTGAACGAAAAAGACTAATAGGGAGATTGACGTGGGACAAAAAGTTCATCCTTATGGCTTTCGGTTGGGAATCAATAAGCCGTGGAGATCCAATTGGTATGCCAAGAAGGATTATCCTGAGCTCCTGCAGGAAGACATTAAAATCCGGACATATTTGAGGAAGGCTCTGTCGCACGCTGGAGTTTCGAACCTGGAAATTGAGCGTTCCGCCAACCGCATTCGGATCAACATTCACACCGCCCGTCCGGGAATCATCATCGGCAAAAAGGGGTTGGAAGTGGATCGTTTGAAAGAGGAAATTCAGCAGATCATCGGCGGCAAGCAGGTCAACCTGAATATCAAGGAAATTCGGCGGGCGGAGTTGGACGCTTCCCTGATTGCCCAGAACATTGCGTTGCAGTTGCAAAAGCGGATTTCTTTTCGCCGCGCGATGAAGAAGGGAGTGATGTCGGCGCTGAGGTTTGGCGCCAAGGGAATCAAGATTCGTTGTTCGGGACGCCTGGGGGGTGCCGAAATTGCCCGCAGTGAGTGGTATCGCGAAGGCCGGGTGCCTCTGCACACCCTTCGCGCTGACATTGATTACGGAACGGCCGAAGGCCTGACCACGTACGGTTTGATCGGCATCAAGGTCTGGGTATACAAAGGCGAAATTTTCAATGTGCCGGGACCTGCGGTGGCAGCGGAAGAAAATGCTAAATCCTGAAATAAAATTAACCAGCCGCATGTTGCTGTGGGAGACCTGATCTCATGTTGATGCCCAAAAAAGTCAAATACCGGAAACGGCATAAAGGCCGTATGCGCGGCACCGCTTTTCGCGGCGGTTCCATGAATTTCGGAGAATACGGATTGCAGGCTCTCAGTTGCGGCTGGATCACCGACCGACAAATCGAGGCCGCCCGAATTGCTATGACCCGTCATGTGAAACGCGGTGGCAAAATCTGGTTGCGTATTTTCCCGGACAAACCCATCTCCAAAAAGCCCGCGGAAACCCGGATGGGTAAAGGTAAAGGCAATCCGGAGTTCTGGGTGGCGGTGGTCAAACCTGGCCGTATCCTGTACGAAATGGCTGGGGTTCCGGAGGACGTCGCCCGCGAAGCTTTGCGGTTGGCTTCGCACAAGTTGTCCGTGGCCACGCGAGTGGTGGTCAATAAATAGGAAACGGAGTTAGATTTTATGAAAATGCAGGAAGTTCTGGATCTTTCGGAAAAAGAGCGCGAAGAAAAACTGAAGGATTTGCAGGAAGAATATTTTAATTTAAAGTTTCAGCTGGCCACCGGTAAAATCGAAAACCCCGGACGGCTGAAGCATATGCGCAGGGATATGGCCCGGATTAAAACTCTGGAGAACCGGAGCCAGCCAGACCCGCAGGCAACAGGCACTACTGAAGAAAAACCCGCTGGAGCTTGATGCGGCACTAACAGATAAGAAGTCGTTCAGGAGGCATTTTGAGTCAGAAGATAAGTCGGAAGGTTCTTACCGGAACCATAGTCAGCAATAAAATGGACAAAACCGTGGTGGTGAAGGTGGAGCGCAAGTTTCCGCATCCCAAGTTTAAGAAAGTGGTCAAGAGAACCAAGAAATACAAATGCCACGACGAGGAAAATAAATGCCTGGTGGGTGATGTGATCACCATGGTGGAAGTGCGGCCTCTGAGTAAGGAAAAACGCTGGTCGCTGGTGAGTATATTAAGAACCAAAACTGTAGCCGGGTGAGGAAACCATGATTCAATTGCGGACCGTATTGGAAGTCGCCGACAACTCAGGCGCGAAAAAAGTTCAGTGCATCAAAGTGCTGGGCGGCACCGGCAGGCGTTATGCCTCGGTGGGGGACATCATCGTGGTGGCGGTCAAGGAATCTGAACCGCAGAGCACCATCAAAAAGGGCGAAGTCAGAAGAGCTGTGGTGGTGCGGACCCGCAAGGAGTTGCGCCGGGCGGATGGCAGTTATATCAAATTCGACACCAATGCCGCGGTGTTGGTGACCGATGCTAAAGAGCCCGTCGGTTCCCGCATTTTTGGTCCGGTAGCACGCGAGTTGCGAGCCAAGAAGTTTTTAAAAATCCTTTCTCTGGCTCCGGAGGTGCTGTGATGAGCGCAGGCAAAGCCCATCTTAAAAAAGACGACATCGTTCAGGTGATCGCCGGCCGGGAAAAAGGTAAAAAAGGCAAAATCCTGATGCTGTTGCCAGGCGATGAAAGAGTGAAAATCGAAAAATTGAATATGTACAAACGGCACGTCAAGCCATCGGACAAAAACCGGCAAGGCGGTATCATGGAGCTTGAAGGCGCCATGCATTGGTCCAATGTTCTCCTGCTGTGCGACAAATGTGGCAAGGGTGTGCGCATCAAACGCAAAAAGCTGGAAGACGGAAAACGGGTCCGGGTTTGTTGCAAGTGCAACGAAGTCATTGACAAAAATTGATGAAAGTTTTACGGAAAACAGGTCATGTCGAATTTTAAAAAAGCGTATCAGGAAAAATTCAAGGCGCAGATCCAAAAAGAACTGGGTTTGAAAAATATGATGCAGGTGCCCCGTCTTGAGAAAATTGTGATCAACGTGGGATTGGGGGAGGCTTTGCAAAATTCCAAACTCATCGATTCCAGTGTGGATCAGTTGCGGCTCATCACCGGTCAACAGCCGGTGGTGACCAAATCGAAGCAAGCCATCTCCAATTTTAAATTGCGCGAAGGCGTGCCGATCGGAGTGCGGGTCACCCTGCGCGGCAATCAAATGTACGAGTTTTTTGAGCGGTTTGTGGGATTTGCCCTGCCGCGGGTGAGGGATTTCAAGGGGCTCTCGTCGAAAGCCTTTGACGGACGCGGTAATTACACCGTCGGCATCCGGGAGCAACTGATATTTCCGGAAATCGATTACGACACGATTGAAAAAATCAAGGGAATGAATGTCACGATTTGCACCTCCGCCAAAACGGATGAAGCGGGCAGGGTGTTGCTCAAGACGATGGGTTTCCCGTTCAGGAATTGATTCTTATTTAACGCAAGGGAATTTTATGGCCAAGAAATCCTTGATCGCCAAGGCGCAAAGGAAACCGAAATTCGCAGTTCGGGCGTACAACCGTTGTGCCGTATGCGGCCGGCCGCGGGCTTTTCTCAGGAAGTTCGGGATGTGCCGAATTTGTTTTCGCACCCGGGCGCTGTTGGGGGAGGTCCCCGGAGTGACCAAGTCGAGCTGGTAGGTACCGGCCCGGCTCTTTACTGGAGTGTTTTTTATTATGATGACCGATCCCATAGCGGATTTTTTCACACGCATTCGAAACGCCCTGAAGGCAAAACACAGCAAGGTCGATTTTCCCAATTCCAAGATGAAAGTCCGCTTGGCGAAGATCCTCAAGGATGAGGGGTTTGTTCGGGATTTCAAGACCGCCAAGGATAGCAAGCAGGGAGTCCTGCGAGTTTATCTGAAGTACAAGGATGGCGACCCCGCGATCCGTGGTATCAAGCGGGTCAGCAAACCGGGTTGCCGGGTGTACGTGGCCAAGGATGCCTTGCCGAAAGTTATTAATGGATTGGGCGTGGCGATTATTTCCACCTCTTCCGGAGTTATCACCGACGAGGGGTGTCGCCAAAAAGGAATCGGCGGCGAGGTCCTGGGTTACGTCTGGTGATTAAAGAGAAAAAGGATTATGTCTAGAATTGGTCGGAAACCCATCCCCATTCCTTCTGGGGTGGAGTGCAAAATTCAAGGATCCCACGTTACCATCAAGGGGCCCAAGGGGGAATTGCAACGCGATTGCCATCCCAACATGAAGATTGAAATGGCGGAAGGGCAGGTTCTGGTGACCCGCCCCTCGGACAGTCGCACCGACCGGTCCCTGCATGGCTTGACCCGAACCCTGATCAACAACATGATGGTGGGTGTTTCAGCAGGGTACATGAAACAGCTCAATATCGTGGGAGTGGGATACAAGGTTGAATTGAAAGGCAAGAACTTGGTGATGCAACTGGGTTATTCGCATCCCATCCATTACGCCAGTCCGGACGGGATAGAGTTTGAAGTCGATTCCAAGGCCAACACGATCAAGGTCAAGGGGATCAATAAAGAAACAGTCGGACAGACCTCGGCTGAAATCAGGAAGTTCAGGCCGCCGGAACCGTACAAGGGTAAAGGGGTGATGTATTCCGATGAACGAATTCGAAGAAAAGCGGGCAAGACCGCCGCTGGAACCCAAGGCTAACAGGAATCTATGAAAACTTCTATCCGACGCCACCTGCGGTTGCGCCGCAAGTTCAGCATCAAGAAAAAAATTCAGGTGCAAAGAGGCAAGTTGCGGCTGACGGTGTTCCGCAGTTCGAAGCATATTTATGCCCAGATCGTGGACGACGCACAGCGCCGAACCCTGGTCTCAGAATCGACGGCCACCCAAGCTTTTCGCGAGCAAATGCAGTACGGGGGCAATGTCAAGGCCGCCGCTTTGGTGGGTGCGCTGTTGGGTGAGAAGGCGGCGCAACAGGGGATTAAGGAAGTTGTTTGCGACCGCAATGGCTTTGCCTATGCCGGTCGGGTGAAAGCGTTGGCGGATGCGGTGCGGGCAAAGGGAGTTAAATTTTAATTCAACCGAGGTCGCTGGCCGGCCGGGTTTTCAGGAGACAGGGATTTGCGGGAACGAACGGCAAACAAACAGGATTTTGTTGATAAGGTAGTGAAGATCAACCGGGTTGCTAAGGTGGTGAAAGGCGGTCGGCGGTTCAGCTTCAGCGCCTTGGTGGTGGTGGGCAATCGCGAAGGCAAAGTGGGCTGGGGTTTGGGTAAAGCCAACGAAGTTCCGGAAGCCATTCGCAAAGCGTTGGAAAAAGCCAAGAAGAACCAGGTGGTGATTTCTCTGGAAGGGTCCACCATTCCTCACGAGATCGTGGGTTGTTACGGGGCCGGCCGGGTGTTGATGAAGCCGGCATCCCGAGGCACCGGTTTGATTGCCGGTGGCGCTGTGCGTGCTGTTCTGGAGGTGGCTGGGGTGAAGGATATTTTGACCAAATGCCTGCGCACCAACAACCCCCACAACGTTGTGAAAGCCACCATAAACGGTTTGTTGAATCTGCGGAATAAGGAGCAATACCTCCAACTCAGAGGCAAAGCGCAGGAATCCAAAATTTCGGCCTGAAGGGATCATGATTACATTATCGAATTTAAAAATTATTCCGGGATCTCGTAAAAACCCTAAACGCGTGGGGCGCGGTCATGCCGCAGGCCAGGGCAAGACCTGTGGCCGCGGTCAAAAAGGCCAGAAGAGTCGCTCTGGAGGCAACCCGCATCCCTGGTTTGAAGGCGGCCAGATGCCTTTGCAAAGACGGTTGCCGAAGCGCGGCTTCACCAATATTTTCAGAAAGACTTATGAAATTGTGAACCTGGATCAGCTGGCGCGGGTTTCTGCCGAGGGCACGATGACTCCCGAGGCGATGAAGGAAAAAGGGCTGATTCATAAAACGGGTGCGGTCAAAATTCTGGGCAACGGGGAACTGTCCAGTGCGGTGACCGTACACGCGCACAAGTTTTCCAAGTCCGCCGTAGAGAAAATCGAAAAATCTGGAGGAAAGGCAGTCGTCCTATAGATGAGTGGTGCAGAAAGTTTTGCCAATATTTTTAAAATCCCGGAGCTCAAAAAACGAGTTCTGTTCACTCTGGCCGTCTTGGCGGTGTACCGGATCGGGGCCCACATTCCGACGCCGGGAATTGACAGCGTTGCCCTGGCTGAAATTTTTGCCCAGGTAAAAAACACCATTCTGGGGTTTTTCGACATGTTTTCCGGCGGGGCGTTGAGCCGGTTGACCATATTTGCTTTGGGCATCATGCCCTACATCAGCGCTTCGATTATTTTGCAGTTGCTGACCATTGTGTCGCCGCATTTGGCGCGGCTCAAAAAAGAAGGCGAGCAAGGTCAGAAAAAGATTACGCAGTACACCCGTTACGGCACCATTGGCATCAGCATCATTCAAAGTACCGGCATCAGCATTGGATTGGAGGCCATGCTGAGTCCCGGCGGGGCGGCGATCGTGCCCAACCCGGGGTGGGAGTTTCGCTTGATGACGATCCTCACCCTGACGGCGGGAACTTCGTTCCTCATGTGGCTGGGTGAGCAAATCAACGAGCGCGGCATCGGCAATGGCATTTCCCTCATCATTTTTGCCGGGATCGTGGCAGGCACCCCCGCCGCGATTTTCCAATCGATGGATTTGATGGGAACGGGCGAGCTGTCTATCCTGATAGTTCTCATGTTGTTGGTGGTGATGATGGCGGTGGTGGGAGCCATCGTGTTCACTGAGGGCGGGCAGAGACGCATCCCCATTCAATATGCCAAGCGGGTGGTGGGCAGGAAAATGTATGGTGGGCAGAGCACGCATCTGCCGCTGAAGGTGAATACGTCGGGCGTTATCCCGCCCATTTTTGCCTCCTCCATCATTATGTTTCCAGCATCCATCGCCCAGTTTGGAAGCGTTGCGTGGATGCAGACGATTGCCGCCATGCTGACTCCGGGGACTTTCGTGTACAGTCTCATTTTCGTTGGGGCGATTTTTTTCTTTTGTTACTTTTACACCGCCGTAATTTTCAACCCAACGGATGTCGCGGATAATATGAAAAAACATGGAGGATTTGTGCCGGGGATCCGTCCCGGGGCCAAAACTTCCGAATACATCGACGAAATATTGTCCAAATTGACTTTTTATGGAGCCATGTACCTGTCTTTTATATGTATTTTGCCAGATTTTTTGATAAGGTATCTCAACATTCCATTTTATTTCGGCGGCACGAGCTTGCTCATCGTCGTTGGAGTGTCCCTCGATACAATGCAACAGATCGAGTCCCACCTGGTAATGCGCAATTATGACGGGTTCACGAAAAAAGGGAGGATTAGAGGGCGTCGAGGCTAATCCATGAGGTTGATATTGTTAGGTCCCCCGGGATCGGGGAAGGGGACACAGGCCAATTTGCTCCAAAGAAAGTTCAGGGTCCCCAAGATTTCAACGGGTGATATTCTGCGGGCCGCGGTGGGCGACCAGACGGAACTGGGAGAAAAAGCCAAAGTTTTTATGGACCAGGGCCAGTTGGTTCCCGATGAGATTGTCGTGGGGTTGATCAAAGAACGAATTGACGAGGCGGATTGCGTGGATGGTTTCATTCTGGACGGATTTCCCCGCACCATCGTCCAGGCAGAAAAGCTGGACGAGACGTTGAGCGCGTTGGGTCAGGAACTGGGCACGGTGGTTGATCTGGAAGTCGACCGGCAAGAGTTGCTGGTGCGGTTGGTCGGCCGGAGCACCTGTAAAAACTGTGGAACCATGTATCATCGCACCGCCCGGCCTCCAGAAAACCCGGGAGCGTGTAATGAATGCGGCGGCGAGCTCTACCAGCGGCCGGATGATAATGAGGCCACGATCGTTAAACGGTTGGCAGTGTACGAAAAGGAAACCGCTCCGCTCAAAGAATTTTACCGGAAGCAGAAGAAACTGAAATCCTTGAACGGGTCGGGCTCAGTCGAGGAAATATTTTCAAGAGTTTGTGAAATGGTGTCTTGATCATGTCCAAAGAAGAAGCGATCGAAGTTGAAGGGACGGTTCTGGAGCCCTTACCCAATGCCATGTTTCGCGTGGAGTTGGAAAATGGACATAAAGTCCTGGCACATATATCGGGAAAAATGAGATTGCATTTCATCCGGATTTTGTCTGGAGACAAGGTGAAAGTGCAATTGTCCCCCTATGATTTGACCCGGGGGCGGATCACCTACCGGTATAAATAGGAGTTGAAATTGTTATGAAAGTCAGATCGTCTGTAAAACCCATGTGCAAGAAATGCAAAGTCATTCGCCGGCGGGGGATCGTGCGCGTCATTTGTGAAAACCCGAAACACAAACAGCGGCAAGGGTAAACCCCTGGGGCCGGAAACATCTCTATTGGGAAAAAATTCCCAAGAAAGAAAGGACACATTGTGGCAAGAATCTCGGGTGTGGACATTCCCAAAGATAAACGAGCGGTGATCGCGTTAACTTATGTGTATGGCATCGGCGCGACGGCCTCGGTGAATATTTTGAAGAAGGCCGAAATATCTCAGGATATCCGGGTCAAGGACTTGACCGAAGAAGAGGTCACTAAAATCCGTTCGATCATTGACAAGGATTACGAAGTGGAAGGCGATCTGCGTCGCGGGATCAATATGAACCTGAAGCGTTTGATGGACATCGGGTCCTACCGGGGCCTGCGGCATCGGCGGGGTTTGCCAGTGCGCGGTCAACGTTCGCACACCAATGCCAGGACCCGCAAAGGACCCCGCAAGACGGTGGGCGCGAAATCTAAATAACTGAAAAAAGGTAAACCAATGGATAAGGGAAAATCCCCCAAAGGGGGAAAGAAGAGAAATAAAACCGCTCCGGAAACGGGCATCGCTCATGTCCGGGCCACGTTCAACAACACCATCATAACGATCGCGGATATGTCCGGGAATGTGATTTCCTGGTCGAGTGCTGGCGCGCAGGGGTTCAAAGGATCGCGCAAAAGCACACCGTTTGCGGCCCAGGTGGCGGCAGAAAAAGCGGCGATCAAGGCCAAAGACATGGGCATGAGAAAACTGGAAGTGCATGTCAAAGGTCCGGGTTCGGGACGGGAATCGGCCATTCGGGCTTTGCAGGCGGCGGGTATGGAAATCACCGTCATTCGGGATAAAACCCCCATTCCACATAACGGATGTCGACCGCGTAAACGTCGCAGGGTATAACTGTTTATTAAAGGGAGAATGATTTTGGCAAGATATATTGGATCGGTTTGCCGGCTGTGCAGGCGAGAAGGTGAAAAACTGTATTTGAAAGCGTCGCGTTGCGAAACTCCAAAATGCGCCATTGAAAAAAGGGCTTACCCACCGGGCCAGCATGGTCAAGGCAGGATTAAGGTCAGTGAGTACGGCATTCAGTTGCGGGAAAAACAGAAGGCTCGGCGGATTTATGGCGTTCTGGAAAAGCAGTTTCGAAAATATTTCAAGATCGCGGAACGCAAAAAAGGCGTCACGGGTGAAAACCTTTTGCAACTCCTGGAAATGAGATTCGATAGTGTTGTTTACCGGCTTGGCTTTGCCGGGTCCCGGAGTGCGGCCCGGCAAATGGTGCGGCATCGTTTTTTTACCATCAATGGCAAAAGGGTCGATGTGCCTTCCTACATTATGAAAAAAGGCGATGTCATCGCTCCCGTATCAAAAAAAATGGAGACGTTTCCCATTAAAACTGCTTTAGAAAAAATGGCGGGGAAAACTCTCCCGCAGTGGTTGACATTTGACATGGATAAGAAGGAAGGGACGGTGCAATCTCCCGCCAGCCGGGAAGATGTCGCCTTACCGATTCAGGAACAGTTGATTGTCGAACTCTATTCGCGTTGACGTTTAGCACAAAAAAACAAAACCGGCCATTGTTTTGGCGGATTTCTATGAAAAAACACAAGACCCAGTTGGAGGATTGAATTCATGATGCAGGGCATCGTCAAACCCAAAGGACTTGATTTCGATAAAAAAACGAAGTCAGAAGTATATGCAAAATTTAGAGCGGGACCCTTTGAACGAGGTTATGGGGTCACCGTTGGCAACTCCCTCAGAAGGATGTTGTTATCGTCTATTGAAGGAGCGTCCATCATCGGGGTGAAATTCGACGGCATTTTTCACGAATTTTCATCCATTCCAGGAGTGTTGGAGGATGTGAGTCAAATTATTCTCAATCTGAAAAAAATGAATTTGAGAATGAACGGCGAGTCCGATACTAAACGCATGTATTTGAAGAAAAATAAAGTCGGCGATGCGATCGCCGGTGACTTTGAAGCGGACCCAGATATCACCATCCTGAATCCAGACCATCGCATCGCTACTTTGGACAAAGGCGCCGAGTTGAATATGGAAGTGATCGTCCGGAAAGGGCGCGGTTATGTGCCCGCTGAAAAACACGATTTGAGCAACGAATCGGTTCAGATGATCCCCGTGGACGCTATTTTTTCTCCCGTGGAAAAGGTGACTTATACCGTGGAGAAAACCCGGGTGGGACAATCGACGGACTATGACGCGCTGGTGATGGAGTTGTGGACCAACGGAGGTATTATCCCTGAAGATGCCGTGGCGCACGCCGCAAAAATCGTCAAGGATCATATGCAGGTTTTCATTAATTTTGATGAAGAGCCGGAACCCGTGCAACCGCAGGTTGATGAGAAAAAACTGAAAATGATCACCAACCTGTCCAAAAGCGTGGAGGAACTCGAACTTTCTGTGCGTTCCTACAATTGTCTCAAAAATGCCAACATCCAGACGATTGCGGAGCTGGTTCAAAAGGGCGATACCGAAATGCTCAAGACCCGTAACTTCGGCCGGAAATCCCTGAATGAGATCAAGGAAATTCTTGAAGAAATGGGGCTGTCTCTGGGGATGAAGCTGGATGAGGATGACCTGAAGCAGATTCAGACCGCGCGCAAGAAAAAAGAATTGGAAACGGAAGTAGTGGATCGACCCTGATCGAAAGTTTAAGCTGGAGGCCAACAGCGGCCCACTGGAATTACGATGAAGCTCACAACAAATTAATCGGAGTGCATTGATCTTATGCGTCACTTGAAATCTGGGAGAAAATTTGGCCGAACCTCGGCTCACCGGAAGGCTCTGTTCCGGAATCTGGTCATCGCCTTGATCCGTCGTGAGCGGATTCGCACCACCCTGGCCAAAGCCAAGGAGCTGAGAAGCCATATTGAGAAAACCATCACCTTGGGCAAAAAAGGCACCCTGCATGCGCGGCGTCTGGCCTTCACGGTAGTGAATGAAAAAGACGCGTTCCTCAAACTGTTTGGGACCCTTTCAGAACGGTATGCCAATCGCAATGGCGGCTACACCCGGGTCATTAAAATAGGCAACCGCCGGGGCGACGATGCGCCGATGGCGTACATTGAATTGGTGGACCGTGAAGAAGAAGTCGCCGAAGCCAAAGGCGGTAAAAAAGCTCAAACAGATAAAAAGGAATCCGGCGAGAAAGTAGAGACAAAAAAGACAGAGGCTGGCAAAGAAAAAGCCTCCGCCAAAAATAAGGAAACTTCTGCCAGCGTTGCCAAAACCGGGGAAAAGGGGAAAACGGAAGATAAAAAAGCCGCGGGTAAGAAGGCCGCCCCTCAAAGCAAAAAGTCAGACAGCGGTGAAGGTAAATAAAAAGCTTTTTATACCCCTCCCCCCCGACCGACCCCGCGCCTTTTTTGGGTGCGCCCTCCAGAACAATCGAGATCCCATCGGTTCATTGTCACCTATAAATTCAGAACGCTTAAGCTGAGGCGGCTATCGGCTCCATTTTGTGGGGGTGTTTGCCCACCTTCATAAGCTTGTATTTGAACCGATAACGGGTGTTGTCATTGATCCAGAGCAACAGCTCTTCATAAGATTTGAAATGCTCGCTGAACCCGTAGTCCTCGCCCGTGTATTCGCAGGTTTCGATGCTGTGTTCCTTGCAAATGGATGGCCGGGTATCGTAAATAGCGCATTTGTTGTCTGCCGTTAAAAAATTGCAAACAGTGTCCATCATGATGTGCCAGCGTTTGCGATAGATATAAAATGAAACACCCTGGTGAGCGATCTGCCACAACATGGCATCATAATCTTTGCGACTTTCCGGTTCATCCACCTCCAAAGCGAAATAGGTGCAACACTTTGCCGGCAGACATTTTTTGCATTGGTCCCAAGGGTTCTTTATTTTTTTAACCTTTTTATTGGCCATTGAAAGATTTCCGTTTTAAGGTTGGGGTTATGAATAATCGTGGTTTGTTTGATCCGTTAAACAGCCATTCTCTATGCTATGTTCGATTGTAAAAGAAGGCAAGAAAGAAATGTTTCTTTATCCATTTTTATGCTTCCCGGCTCAGGTTGCCAAGACGAACCGCGGCTTCTCTGTTGGTCACTGTAATGATGTGGGGCGTTGGTCGTGTCCACTGTTGGTATGCTCTGTATCGGAAATGGAATTTAAGAAATGATATGCGGATGTCTTCGGGGCGGTTGAAATAATCCACGGGTCGCTGGTTTTTAAGCGCCGTCTTCTCCCAAGGTTGAAGTGTTATGGGATATTATGAGGAACAGATTCTTCCGCGTGGCATCAACTGGGTGATGAGTGGAAAAATTTTCCGCAGACTCCGTGCGCAATATCTTCAGCAAGTGAGCGGCGATATTTTGGAGGTTGGGTTTGGGTCCGGTTTGAATCTACCTTATTATTCCTCGAGGGTTGACAGGGTGTATGCTTTGGACCCCTCCCGGGTGGCGCACCGCTTGGCGGCACAAAGAATTTCCGTCGCCCCATTCCCGGTCGAAACGGTTGATTTGCGGGAAGGCATCATCGATCTTCCCGATCATTCGGTGGATCAAGTGGTGACCACTTGGACCCTGTGTACCATCCCCGATGCTTTATCAGCCTTGAAGGAAATGCAACGGGTGCTGAAACCGCATGGGAGGTATCATTTTTTGGAACACGGACGGTCTCCGGAAAAGCGGGTCTCCCAGTGGCAGGATATCTGGAATCCCCTGCAAAAAAGATTTGCCGGCGGTTGTCACGTCAACCGACCCATCCGGCAACTGATTATCGAGTCAGGATTTCGCATAGAGAGTCTTAATAATTTTTATATGGCGGGACCAAAAATATTTACCTACATGTACCAGGGAAGCGCGGTGTTGGATCGAGGTTGATTGTTTTAGGGAGGGGCAACGTAGTTTGAATTTAACCGCCGGTGCGAGAGCAATGGCCGGGAGGGAAGCCGGTCAGCGGGCCTGACGGACAGCCCGCACGCCACCGTTGGCGCACGCGCTGAACCGCCGCACGTTGGTGAAGCCTTTAACAAAATAAAAGCTGTATGCGCAACAATCCGTGAGGTCAGTATCTTCTATTTCGCCGGACCAATACCAGTAAGCCGCGCCATCGGCAAAAAGTGGGTCGAGGTGAAGCGGATTTTTCGGGTCATGATCCCATGCAAAAACGTTTTTCAAAGTGTCATCGTAAATGCTGTACAGTTCGATCACCGTGGGCATCCGCCAATCGGTGTGCCCGCCGGTTTTGAGCTGTTTGACATAAGCTTCCGATTCATGCCAATTCAGGCACCGGCCCCAATCCGCGTAGCTGTCTTTTCGGGTCCACATCAATCCGTTGCCTTCGGTGAGTGTGCCGTCCTGATTGTCGGTCAGGTGCACTTTCGATACCGGCGGTGGCGGCGGTACATAGGCGGGCGCTTCATAGGGTGCGTGGGGCAGATACGGGGTGGGGTCGGCCAGACTCCCAGTGGCTGACACCATTCCCAAAAGCAGAATCCAGCACCCGGCAATCCGCGATAGGCAGGAGGAAAATGGCAATGACTCCCATTGGTCTTTGATGCTGACATTCCTCATGAGGCGTCTCGGGTTTCAGGGCTGATATTTTCTGAGGTAGATTAAATCCACCCTCCTTTCCGGGGCCGACCGGGGATAATTAAACCACGCCGGCGGGAAGTTTTCTATAATTTAAAACCGCTGAAAATACCATCCATGCAAATTTCACTTGAAATTCAGTGGACTCTATTTTAACTTTCAGTAATACCCATCTGTTTTTTTAGCTGGGAACGTCTGCTTCAGTGGTCCCGGAAATTTTTCTTCGCTTCGGGCTTTTTCCGGTTCCAATAATAGACAGTCCCCTTATTTATAAGTGCTCGTGTTCCACTCCGATTGAAAGGAATAAAAATCATGACAACGTTTTTTGTTGCTAAAGTTTCAGACATTCAAGATGGCAAGTGCCAGGCCTTTGAGGTCAACGGTCAGAAAATTGCCGTGTTCAATGTCGGCGGCGAGTTTAAAGCCACCGAAGGCATCTGTCGGCATAAAGGCGGTACGTTGGGGGAGGGCGCCCTCGACGGCAAAGTCATTACCTGTCCCCTGCACGGCTGGCAATACGATGTCACCACCGGAGAATGTGTGGCCAATGATGCAGTCCAAAAGCTGGCGATTTATCCCGTTAAAATCGTTGATGACCAGATCGAGGTGGAACTTTAATTGCCGCGGATAAAACCCAGGCCCGCTAAGCGCCAGCCTGGCGCAGGGTCTTGATGGGCTTGTTGTTCAGGACATCGAGACTGCTCAATATTCCTGTGGCCGTGGTCAGGACCACCGCGAACAACCAGGCCCAGACCAAAGGCATCAGGCGGAGGTGCCAGGGCGACTTCACGATATACTCCATCACGGCCCAGGACAGGCCGACCGACAGCACGACCCCGATGAAACCCGCGATGATTCCCAGTGTGACGTACTCATAGCCCAGAATGAAAGCCACCGTTTTGCGCGTAGCGCCCAGCGTTTTGAGCAGGGCCGCTTCCTTGAGCCGCCGGAACTTGGTGGAAGCCACAGCGCCTGACAGAATGAACAATCCGCAAGCGATGGTGAAACCCGACATGAAGTCGACCAGCGTCAGCAGTTTGTTCACCACGGATTCTATCGTGTCGACAATGTCGCGGGTGCTGAGCGCGGTCACGTTGGGCAGGGCGTCCACCACTTCCTGTTGCAGTTCCTGCTCCTTGTCACGCGCAACGTAAACGGTGCTGACGAACGTGATCGGCGCTCCCGCTAAGGCGCCCGGCGAAAATATCATATAGAAATTGGTGCGCATGTTGCGCCAGTCCACCTTGCGGATGCTGGTCACCGTCGCGGTCACCGGGAACCCTTGGATATCCATTGTGAGTTTTGATCCCAGTTTGGCGCCGATGCGCCGCGCCGCGTCCTGTTCCATCGAAACCAGCGAAGCTTGCGCTTCCTCGGGGGTCCACCAGGTGCCCGCCACCACCTGGTTGCCGTGGCCCGGTGCCTCCGTTCTATAGGTCAAAACAAATTCCCGATTGATGAACCACTCTTCCCGCGGGCGGTTCTTAAATTGCCATTGATCTGCCCGGCGGCCATCAATGCTGACAAATTTAGACCGCACCAGCGGAGTCAGTTCTTCTTTCGCTTTCGGGGCAACACGCCGGACCACTTCCTGATAGGTTTCGGTCTGGTCTTTTTGGATGTCGATGAAAAAATAATTCGGGGGCCGGTTCTCGGTATTTTGATTCAACATGGCGATCATATCCATTTGCACCAGGCGAAGCGTGAGCACCAGCATGATCCCCATGCCGAGTGCGGTGATGATCGACACCGCCTGGTTGTTGGGACGGTACAGGTTGGCGAGGCCGTAACGCCGCGTCATGGAGGCCGGCGGCGGCAGGCGGCGCAGGATTTTCAGAAACACCAGTGAGATGCCGGCCAGCAGTCCGGCGGAGACCCCCAGGGCCAGCAGGAACACCGCGCCGCGCTGAATGGATTCAGCTTGCCAGAAAATTATAGCGGCCAGCCCCGCCAAAAACAGCGTCCCCATCGTCCACCTTTGCCAGCGCGCTCCGCGCCCCAGCTCCTCCTCTTCGGCGATGTGCCGGAACAATCGCAGGGGCGGCGTTTTCACCGCGCGGATCAGCGGCCACATAGTGAACAGCAATGTGGTGAGCAATCCCAACAACAACGACTGCACCGCCGGCCGCCACAAAAATTCCGGTTCCACGGAAAGGGTCAGCAATCCAGCCAGTTTGGATGGCAACAGGTATTGCAAGCCGTATCCGGCCAATACGCCGAGCCCACTCCCCGCCAGGCCCAGCAACAGGGCTTGTATAAGGTAAATGAAAAGTATGGTGCGTGATGTAGCGCCCAGACAGGTCAGGATGGCGATGGTGTCGAGTTTCTGCGACATGAAAGTACGAATGATCATGGCCACGCCGATGCCGCCCATCAACAGAGCGATGATGCCCACCGCGCCAAGGTATTGCTCCATGCGTTCGATGGAGTGAGTCAGGGAGGACTCCATGTCTTTGTAAGTGCGTATGGAGGCGGCCCGGTCCGTCAACCCGCGCTCAAGCAGCGCCAGGGCCCTTTCCAGATCGGCTCCTGCGGGAAGCCGAATCAATGTTTTGTGCTTCACCCGGCTACCGGGAGCGATCAACTCCGCCCGGTTCAAGGTGTCCGCTGAGACCATCACCCGTGGTCCGATACTGAAGGCGCGTGAGATGCGGTCGGGCTCGGCATCTATGATGCCAGAAATTTTCGCCTGGACCGATCCCAGTTGAAAATCATCGCCCACCACCAGCCCGGTCTTCAACAGAAAATTTGGCTCGACCAGGGCACCGCCATCGGCCAGTAAAGTATCGAGAGCGCCTGCGGGCCGGGTTTCGATTTTGCCGTACAAGGGATACAGCGGGGCCGTCCGGGGCACGGATTTCAATTCCACCAGCAGGCTGGCCTTGCGCTGGGAGGTGGCGGATGGGAAGCGAACCATAGCGTGCAGTTCCCGCACGAACAAAAATTCTGTGCCGGCCGGTAAGATCTTTTGTTGGGTGGCGCGGTCTTCCGGGCTCTGCGGCCAACTGCTCTTGATTGCAATGTCAGCCGCCAGCAGACCCTTGGATTCGCGTTGAATGGATTGTTTCAGAATATCGGAAAAACTTTTGATGGTCATCACCGCGCCGACGCCGATGGCCAGGCAGATCACGAAAAATATGAAGCGCCGCCCGGCGCCACGGGTTTCCCGCAACGCCAGTATGAATAATTGCGCCAACGTTAACTGCCGGGTGGTCATGAGGCGGGATTCACGAAATCGTTGACGATGCGGCCATCGGCCAGGGTCAGAACCCTTTCCGCGCGTTCGGCGATGTGAGCCTCGTGCGTGACCAGCACGATGGTGGCCTTTTTTACCCGGTGCAACTCGGCGATCAGGCCGATGATGTGTTCGCTGTTTTTGGAATCAAGGTTGCCGGTTGGCTCGTCGGCCAGCACGATGTCGGGTTCGTTGACGAAGGCGCGGGCCAGGGACAGGCGTTGTTGTTCGCCGCCCGAAAGCTGGGAGGGATAGTGATGCAGGCGGTCCTCCAGCCCCACCACGCCCAACAGGTTTTTTGATCTATTATGGGCGTGGTCCGCCCCGTTCAGTTCGGCGGCGAGAATCACGTTTTCCAGGGCAGTCAACGTTGGGATGAGGTGAAAGTTTTGGAATATGAATCCGAATCGGCGGCCGCGGAGCAGGGCCAGTTCATCCTCATTCAGTTTCGTGATATCCTCTTGGTCGATCACGATGGACCCGCTGGTGGGAGCGTCCAATCCGGCCATCAGGCTCAGCAGGGTGGTCTTGCCGCTTCCCGAAGGACCGGTCACCGCCACGAACTGGCCGTCGGGGATCGTCAAATCGATATCGGTCAGAATGTCCACCCGGTGGCCACCGCCGTGCAGGGATTTGTTCAACTGGCTGATCTGGATCATGGATTATGGGGACCCGGTCTAAGTAAGGGGCGAACGTCACCGCTGGTATCAATGAATTTAAACCTTCGCGTTACAACCATGTTCTATTTTTACAAAGTCCGAGGTATTGTTCCAGTGGTTTTTCCCCAGCGTGCCACTGGCCGGGCGTGGCCCGGAGCAAATAGGTCGAACTCAGATTTGTGCTCAATGATTATGAGGCATGGTTTCAGAGTTTGGCCCTCTGCCTCCCCTGCAAGGGGTCGGGCAAGGCCCGGAGCTGAATGGGTTACACGGCACTTGCGTGCAACAATGATTTAACATAATCCCAAGGTGTTGCTGGGCCTAAATAATTCCCCCTTTTTGAAGAGACCTTTGCATAGCCTGAAAATTATGGATCGGTGGGTCGCTTCGATGGGAAACCGATGAGCTCCCCCTTCTCCGAAGGGGGCTGGGGGGCTTTCTCCTTGGAGTGTTTATGGATTGTTCATCTTATGCAAAGCTTTCGTTGGCAGTACCCAAAGTCTTCGGTAGACTTTTCCCGCGCGTCCATGGGCCTGTCGGCAGGAACTACTTCCAGCGGATCATGGCGGGGCTGGCGCTGGTTTTTTTCTGTGGAATATCAACCCCTGTATTGGGAGAACCCGTGATCCTTGCGTTTGGAGACAGCCTCACCGCTGGCTACATGGTCGGCGAACAACACAGTTATCCAGCGCGCCTGCAGGAAATTCTGCAGGCCAAAGGCTATCCGCACAAAGTGGTCAACGCCGGGGTGACCGGCGACACCACGGCCGGCGGAGTGCGCCGCATCGACTGGTTGCTCAAGCATCAGCCCAAAATTGTGATCCTCGAATTGGGCGCCAACGATGGCCTGCGCGGATTATCGGTGGCCGCCATGGAAGCTAATTTGGCAACCATCATCAAAATTTGCCAGGCCAACCATGCCCGGGTCCTGCTGGCCGGTATGAAAGCCCTGCCCAACTACGGTAAAGAGTACAACCGGGAATTTGAAGCCGTGTTTACCCGGCTCGCCGAAAAACACAATCTGCCGCTCATCCCGTTTTTTCTCGCCAACGTCGCCGGTATCCAAAAACTGACCCGCCCCGACGGCCTGCATCCCGTCGCCGCAGGCTACGCCATCGTCACCCAGACCGTCTGGCAATACCTCGAACCCATGCTGGCGCAGAAATAAGAAATACCGGTATCACCTGCAGGCTTGGACATACTGCATAAGTTGATTCTGACAAGTTCCCTTGTTAAGGATTTTCCAGGCGGTGGCGGTTGCCGTTGGGAGGTCGGGCAGGATGCCGAACAGGTGGCACAGGGTGCCTGCCTGGTGGGCGATCATCGGGGCGGCGGGACCGGTGCCGTCTTGTAACGCCTGCTCGCCCAGTTGTGCCAGCGATTCACGTGTCGCCGGAATTTTTTTCAAAGCCTTAAACGCGTCGCCGATTTGCCGGGCGGTGGCGCTGTCGTACAGACTTTCATAATCGAGTTTCTTTTCCGCCACTTGTTCGCCGCCGGATTCGACAAACACTTTGCCTTGTTTGTGGACGCCGAACAAGGTGCCGCCTTCCATACCGTTGCCGATGGCCACGCTGTCGAATTTGCTCAACTTCGCCACGGCCAGCATGGACACTTCATAACCGGGATGAAAGTAATTGGTGGCCAGATAATTTTTTTCAGCTTGGAGCGGCAACAGCATTTTTTCCAAGGTGGCCAGCATGGGACGCTTCACGATTTCCACGCGCAGGTCGCGCAGGCTTTCCAGTGGCGGATGGCTCTGCCGGGTGCTCAGGTATCCAAATTTGAATTTTTCGATGAGTTCTTTTCTTTTTTCGAACGGTTGCTCCGCCGCCACTCGATAATGGTTGACCAGCAGGTCTTCAAAGGTGATGCCGAACTTGGGCGGCAGGGGCAGGGTGGAGTGGCCGTAGGCCGGCAGGCCCATCGCGGCCAGCACTGGCAGAGCGTAAAATCCAAAATAAGGCACGCGGTTGAAGCCGTCGAAGGCGTCCGCCACCTGCAGGAGGCACGGCAGGCTCACCGATTGTTTCACCGTGGTGTCGTCCAAAGCCCGCCAGTAGCCGATGTTTTCCGCGACGGTTTCGAGTTTCATCCGGGCGGCGATCAGAAACAGCGCGGAGCGCACCTGGGACACCTCGCCGTTCAATATCATGCGCAGACCGTCTGCGGCTTCCAGCTCGGTCAGGTCCTTGCTCATTTTTGGTCCGGTGGCGATCTTGACCAGGTAGGTCTTCATGCGTTGGTCGGCTGGGATGGATGAAATTTCATTCATAGACTTGGGCTCTGGCCTCACGGCCTCATTTAGAGTAGAATAGCAGTTTCATTTACCTAATGGATTATATGCCTGAAACGGAAATAATTGAACCGCCTAAAAAGACCCGACGGCGGCCGGTGAGCGTCTTGTTGACCTACCCCAGCACCAACGACGTGGCGCTGGCCAATCTGGGATTTCAACGGGTGTACTCTCTGCTCAACCAGATTGACGGCGTGACCTGTGACCGGTTCAGTTTGCCGGTTGGTTGGGACCCGGAGACGTCGCAGTTGAAATCCGACCAACTGCGCTCGCATGATTTGGGCCGTCTCCCCGGCGATTTTGACATCATCGCGTTTTCCATTTCGTTCGAACCGGATTATCTCAACACGGTTCTCATCTTAAAATATTTCGGCATCCCGCTGAAGCGCACGGCGCGGGACCGCCGGTACCCGTTGATCGTGGCCGGCGGCTCGGCGCTGTTCATCAATCCGGAGCCACTGGCGGACGTCCTCGACCTGTGTTTCATCGGCGAAGGGGAAGGACTGGCCGAACGATTTTTTGATCTGGTCACTCACTCGGACTGGGACGACCCGCGGCAATTTCTTCCCGAAGCGGCGCAACTCAGTGGGATCTACGTTCCACAATTCTATCATCCGGTGTATGAAAAAGACCGGCAGGTCGCTCTCCGGGCCGAACCGCAGGTGTCCGCACGGGTGGAACGGCATTGGGTGGCGGAGGATTCGCCCGACCTGTGTACGCATTCGGAAATTCATGATGAAGTGTCGACCTTCAAGGACATGGCGTTGATGGAGGTGACACGCGGGTGCATTTGGGCCTGCCGGTTTTGCACGGCGGGGTTCATTTACCGGCCCCCGCGCGAGCCTAATCTGGAAACCACCTACAACTCGCTGGCCAAAGTTTTAGACGAGCAGGGCAAGGGCGCGTCGACCATCGGGTTGGTCGGCCCGTCGGTGACCGATCACCCGCAACTGCTTCCGTTGGCGCGGCGGTTGGTGGCGGAAGGCAAAAAACTGTCGTTTTCGTCGCTTCGTATGGAAACACTCACCGATGAGCTGGTGGATCTGATTTTGAAGAGCGGACAGAAGACCCTCACCATGGCGGTGGACGCTCCGTCCGAACGCATGCGCGACGTCATCAACAAATCCGCGAGCGATGACTTCATCATCGACAAGTGCCGTTTCCTGACCGAGAAAGGCATCCTGCATTTGAAAATTTACTCCATCATCGGCCTGCCCGCCGAGGAGGACGAGGACATCGACCAGTTCATCCGGCTGGTGGAGAACATCCAAAAGGTGTATGTCGAGGCCTGCCGCAAGCGCGCCAGCATCGGCACGGTGACCATCAGCCTGAGTCCATTGGTGCCGAAACCGGGCACGCCGTTTCAGTGGCATCCCATGGAAGCGGTGACGATCCTCAAGAAAAAGTTCATGAAAGTGCGCAAGGCGCTGGGCCGGCTCCCTAACATTCAACTGAGTTTCGGCTCGCCCAACGAATCCTACCTGCAAACTTATTTTTCGCGCGGGGACCGGCGGGCCATGAGTTTTTTTGAAGAATACCTGGCCAACGGGCACGACGCCAAGGCGGCGTTGCAGGCCGCCCAGCCGCATCCCGATCAGTTCGTGTACCGGCAATTCCAGAAAAAAGATTTTCTGCCGTGGGACATCATCGACCACGGTTACTTCGCCGATTTTCTCTGGCAGGATTATCAGCGCGGTTTGCGTCAAAAGCACACGCCTGTGTGCGACACCGCCACCTGTAAAATCTGCGGCATCTGTTAGCGCATCCTGAAACTTCCATTCCGCCATGGCATCGACACCCCACTTTGAAAAAATGCACAAACTGCCGGAGCCATGCCGGTTCTTCGACCTGAACGCGTTGTGGTATTTCCCCAACCGCTGGGTGGTGCGCGTTTTGTATCCCCTGCCCATCTCCGCCAACCAGATCACTTTGCTGGCGCTCATGGCGGGGCTGGCCGCAGCGGGGTTTTATGCTTTCGGCGGGGAGCGGGCCTTCTTTTTTGGCGCGGTGTTCCTGTACGGCAAGCTGTTCCTGGATAATGTGGATGGACCGCTGGCGCGTTTGCGCGGTGAGGTGTCGCGGCTGGGACGTTTTCTGGATTCGTTTGCGGATTTCACGGTGGCGGTGGCGGTGTATGGCGCCATCACCTGGCGGCTGGCGCAGAGTTCACCGAACCCGGCATTCCTCTGGGCGCTCGGCATTTTAGCTTTGCTGAGTGGGTTACTGCAATGCAGTTACTGGGTATTTTATTACGTGCATTACGCGTCAAGAGTGGGCGCCTATGAAAACAACCGCACCGATGAAACCGTGACCGAACAGGACCGGCAAGCGGCGGTGGCGGGCGAATTGCCGGGCCTCGTACTTTTTCTGCAGAAATTTCACAACGCCGCTTACGGCTGGCAGGACCAGGCTGTGGCCATGTTTGATGGCCTCAGCCGTAAACTGGCCGGTGGGGCCGGCGCGCCCGAACAGCCGGACCGCTGGTACGCGGACAAAACTTTTCTGGTTTGGATGGGCCCCCTGTGCGTCTGTAGCAACACCATGGCCCTCATTGTGTTTTCCCTCATCGGCCAGCTCGAATTGTTTTTATATCTGGTGGTGTTGCTCGGCAACGGTTATTTGATCGGATTGCAGGTTTGGAAAATTGCTCGATACAAGAGTGCCGTTGGTCACTAAACTCAGCGGTGAACCGGGTCACCCTTCGACCGGCTCAGGATGACAGGAGACGTCACCCGTGTTTATCTGTGAAATCCCCCCTGCCCCCTTCAAGAAGGGGGAGCCATTGTTTTCTCCCAGTGAATTCTGGCCCAATAAATTGGGCAACTACACAAAACCTGTATTCTTCGCTTGCGCCCTCCGCGTCCTCTGCGGTGAACCGGGTCATGCTTCGCCGCCCCTTGCAGGGAGGCAAAGGGTTGAACCTTGGAGTTATGCCTGGAAACTACTGAGTGCCAGCAGGAGTTCGGCCCCATTTGCTCCGGGCTTTGCCCGGCTGGCCGTGCGCCGAGCACTAATTCATGCGGACGTCGTGTCCCGATTTGGCCAAGGTTTTGGATTGCTGAACGATGGCGATTTTGAGTTGCAGGTGAGACATCACGGTTTGGTGACGTTTGAGGGCGTCCGGTTCTTCGACCAACTGCTGTTGCTGGTGGGGCGGCAGTTCCAACAAGTAGGCCAAAAGGTCGACCACCTCGCCGAGAGTGTCGCTCCCTGACAACTCCAGCTCCGCAATTTGCGGGTTGGTATCCGGTAGGAGTTCGGTGAATTGCTGGTAGGTGTTCATCAAGCGCACCATCTCCGGATCATTTTCTGCATACGGACGGTCGTTGATGGCGGGCAGAAGTTCCACCTCCGCCTCACGGAACGGGCGATCTCCCACCTCGCGAACGACCCGAAAGCGGCTTTGTCCGCGCAGGAGAATGTTGTATTTGCCGTCCTCCAGCCGATCCCACTTTTCCAGGTTGCCAGCACAGCCGATGGGTTTGATCGCCGGACCGCCAAAGTATTCTTTCTCATAACCCGGCTCCAAAAGGACCATGCCGATCCATTGCCCGGATTCAATCGAGTGGGCCACCATATCCCGATAGCGGGGTTCAAAAATGTGCAGAGGCAGGACGGTTTTCGGATAAAAAACTGACGCAGGCAGGGGGAACAGCGAAATGCGTTTGGTTTCCATAATATTTTTTTAAAGATGGATTATTTGAAATTGCAACAGGCCCCAAGGGTCCGGAATAATTATATCGCGTTGTCCTTCTTGGTGAGCTGTTTACTTTCCGAAAAAAGTTAGTCACCGATTCCTTGAATCCTCAGAGGTTCCACACCTTCTTATAATATATTGAAATGTTGATGTTTTTTTGACTAATTGCGCCAGTTGTTCTAACCTTTTTCGCAATATGACCGCCACCCCCGAACAGATTTGCTCCAAAATTAAAAATTCGCTGACCGATTCCGGGATGTTTTCCGCTGATGAAGCCGACCCGGCCCACCACTGGCGGATTTCGCCTGACCCTTATTTCCTGACGCCCGATGATTGCGCATTTTTTGAAGGGCTGGGCGAACATCTCTTGAAATTTTACGGTGCTCTCAACCGCTTGTACCTGGACAGCGCCAAGGGTAAAGCCCCGGCGTGGGTCGCCGAGTATCTGGATTTGGGCAAGCCGTCCGACCTGATTGATTTTGGGAAGATGAAGCGGTTCAAAAACCAGCTTCCGGGGATCATTCGCCCTGATGTTATTGTGACCGAAACTGGATTTTCCGTCACCGAGCTGGATTCGGTGCCGGGTGGATTTGGCGTGACTGCCGGATTGATGGACTGGTATGCCCAAAATGGTTGGAATGTGCTGGGTCAGGAAAACGGGGGCCTGCCGTCCAAATTTCAGCAAATGATTGAATCGTATGCGGGCAAACCGGGTTGTACGCTGGCGCTGGTGGTCTCCGACGAGTCGCGGGATTATCTCAGGGAGATGCAATATTTGAGTAAGATTTTGAATGACAGGGGATTCTCAGCGTATGTGGTGCATCCCAAAGAGGTATTATTTAAGGAAGAGGGGTTGTCTCTGGAGATGGGGACAGGCGAAGTTGCAATTGACGTAATTTACCGTTTTTTTGAGCTATTTGACCTTAAAAATATCCAAAAATCGGAACTTTTGATGTTTTCTGCGAAAAAGGGCCGGGTCCGGACCACGCCCCCGTACAAGCATTATTTGGAAGAAAAGCTTAGTTTTGCCCTGTTTCACCACCCGGCCTTGAATGATTGGTGGGAAAAAGCCCTGGGGGTTGAAACTTTTGCCCTTTTGGCTCATCTAATTCCAAACACCTGGATATTGGACAATCGTCCTCTACCGCCGCACGCAGTGATCCCGGATTTGGTTCTGCAGGGCAACCAGGTGAACGATTGGAAGGACCTTTACCCCTTGACCCAGAAGGAGCGGCGGTTGGTGATCAAGCCTTCCGGGTTTTCCCCCGAATCGTGGGGTAGCCGGGGAGTGGTGATTGGCCACGATGTATCCAGTAAGGATTGGCAGGCGACCCTCGACAAAGGGTTGGGGGAATTCCCGGCGCAACCCTACATTTTGCAGAAATTTCACAAGGGAAAACGGGTCACTGTCCGGTATTGGGATGTCCCATCTCAGTCTCTTAAGGACATGGAAAGCCGGGTGCGATTGACCCCTTATTATTTTGTCATCGGGGACCGGGCGGAACTGGGCGGTATTCTGGCCACTCTGGTGCCGCATGACAAAAAGAAAATCCACGGTATGGTGGATGCGGTCCTAGCGCCTTGTGCCCGGACCTAAAAATTAAAGTTGGCAGTATGATGAAACTCTATAACATTGACGGTTGCGGTTATTGCGGTATGGTCCGGGAAGTTTTGGAAAAACTGGACCTTGAATACGAAAAAATTGATGTTCCCTGGCCGCACCATATGCGGAAAGAAGTCAAAGAAGTATCGGGCCAGAGTCATGTTCCCGTCATGGTCGATGGCGAAGTCATTCTCAGTGATGAATATGAAATCATCGACTACTTGAAAACTACTTATTCTTCCAAGACCCAAAATTAAATAAAGGTAAAACATGGAACTCTGGCAAAAACAATTGAGCGCGAGTGTAGTAAAAGTGGAAGACTTGCCTTTCGTTTCCGGTTCTGAGGTGTATAAGGAAAAACTTCGGAGAGTGTCCGAAATTTTCCCGATCCGCATCAACTCATATTTTCTGGAACAAATCAAAGAAGAGAACGACCCGTTATGGAAACAGGTGGTGCCCTCTGTAGAAGAGTTGGATGACTTTCTGAGCGCCGAGGAATCGCTGGAATCTGATCCGCTACGTGAAGAGCGGGACATGCCCGTGCCCGAGCTGGTGCACCGTTACCCGGACCGGGTACTGCTGATGCTGAACAACCAATGCCCCATCATTTGCCGGTTCTGCACCCGCAAACGAAAAATTGGATTTCCCGGCATCGTCACCCGCGAAACCCTGCGCCAGGGCATCGAGTACATCGCTCAACATCCTGAGATCCGTGATGTCATCATGTCCGGCGGCGACCCTCTGCTGGTGCCGGATAAAGAGCTGGAACGCATTCTATCGGCGTTACGCGATATATCTCATGTGGAGATTATCCGCATCGGCACCCGCGTGCCGGGAACGCTTCCGGAACGTATCACTCCAGAGTTGTGCGCCATGTTGAAAAAATACCATCCCCTGTACGCCAACCTGCATTTCAATCATCCTGATGAAATCACTCCGGAAGTGGAACGGGCCTGCAACCGGCTGGCCGATGCCGGAATTCCGCTGGGCAGTCAGACGGTTTTGCTGAAAGGCGTGAACGACGACGTGGAGATCATGAAAGAACTGATGCTCAAGTTGCTTAAAATGCGCGTGAAACCTTATTACCTTTATCAGGCTGACATGACCCTGGGCACCGATCATTTTCGAACCACCGTTGAAAAAGGTTTGGAGATCATCCAGGGATTGATGGGGCACATTTCGGGAATGGCGGTGCCTTATTTTGTGATTGACGCGCCCGGCGGCGGCGGCAAAGTCAGACTGCTCCCCGATACGGTGATTGAGCGCAATGATAAAGAAGTCATCATTAAAAACTTTGAGGGAAAAGTTTTCCATTACCCGCAACCGGTTGATAAAAAATCCAAACCCCGAAGAGCCGACCCCGCTGTCCCTGCTGCTACCGAAAAGCTTTGTGAAATGGCTTGATCTCCTGGCCAGTTTGAAGAAGTTTGGAAATGCCTTTCGGCCCGTTGGTTCCGTTCTTCAGTCCGAGCGCAGTCTTCTTTTTTGACAGCCCACCTGCGCACATTTATACTGAAATCCTTGTGAACTATTTGCCTGCAGGATGGGCCATGTTTTTTGCCAGACAGAAAAATGCGCAAGGATTTTCCGCGCTTGAAATAATCATGGTGATAGTCATTGCCGGTGTTTTAGGCGCAGTGTTCATGCCGAGATTATCGACCGCCCCGATCAGTCTCGCCACGGCAGTGAGCACTATCCAGTCGGACCTCAGATTTGCGCAGGAGCTGGCGATGTCGCGCAACCCCACGCCGGGAACACCGATTGGGATCACCTTCAGCGCGGGAACGAGAACCTACACCGTCACCGATCCGGCCGGCGCCGTGACCATTGTGCGGAATTTGCCGTCCGATGTGATCCTCACCGTCGGCGGAAGAAGATCTATTTCACGACAGCGAATATTATTTTAATCTGGCTGTTTATTATCACCAGAAAAAAAATTATTTGAAGGCGCTGGAGTTGTATGACAAGGCGTTGCAGTTGGACCCCGCTGATGCGCGGCCTTATAATAACCGAAGCTTGATCCATCAAAAGCTTGGCAACAAGGATCAGGCCGTCGAAGGATTTTTAAAGGCCATTCGTCTGGACCCCGAATACGGCAAACCTTATAACAACATGGGCTTGGTCTATTACCATGAGGGTAATTATTCCGGTGCGGCGGCAAATTTCGAAAAAGCCATAGAGCTGGGTGAGAATCATATGGAAAGTTACAATAATCTGGCCATTGTGTACAAAAATTTGAACCGCCTGAAAGAGGCCAAAGCATTGTATGAAAAAATTCTCACGCGGGTTCCCAGCCATGCGGAGGCCAGTTACAATCTGGCGTTGCTGTTGGAGGATGAAGGAAATATTGATTCCGCTGTTCAGTTCTACCGCCGATTTGTG
>SMVA01174627.1_pt1 | contig 39876 bp, 30 predicted proteins | sample 2456451 | NCBI WGS metagenome assembly SMVA01 (sample SAMN11095933, study PRJNA526329) | marine sediment metagenome | biome: Marine sediment; feature: Surficial sediment; material: Deep marine sediment; isolation source: Hadal surficial sediment | place: Pacific Ocean | collected 2014-05 | depth...
CTTCCGGCCCAGGTCGGAGATGTTCGACGCACGTGGTCGGACAACCGTGCGGCTCGCGAAGCGCTCGGATTCGAGCCGCAGGTTTCCATCGAAGAGGGAATCGCGCGCTTCGCAGAGTGGCTCGAGGGGCGCCCGTGAGCGCAAAATCGCAAGGCCGTCTTGCTCTCGTGACGGGCGGCGCTGGCTTCATCGGTGGTCACCTGGTGGAGGGCCTGCTGGCAGCGGACTGGTCGGTTCGCGTCATCGATGATTTTTCGACGGGATCCGAGCAAAATCTAGCGAGCGTGATCGATCGAATCGAATTGACTCGCGGCGACATTCGCGATGCCGATGTGTTGAAACGTGTCATGAATGGAGTCGAGGTGGTCTTTCATCAAGCCGCCATGGCATCGGTGCCGCGAAGTATCGCGATGCCGATTTTGACCAACAGCATCAATACCGACGGAACGCTGCTGGTGTTGGAGTCTGCACGGCAATTCGGGGTGCGCCGCGTTGTGTTTGCAGCCTCGTCTTCCGCTTATGGAGAGACCGAGGTGCTGCCGAAGGTCGAAACGCTGCCTGCGATCCCGCTGTCTCCCTACGCGTTGCAGAAGTACACCGGAGAGGTGTACTGCCGTCTCTATAGCGAGCTCTACGGTCTCGAGACTGTTGCGCTGCGTTACTTCAATATCTTCGGACCGAGGCAGGATCCCAACAGCGATTACGCGGCTGTGATTCCGCTTTTTGTCACGGCGGCACTCGCGGGAAGACCGCCCGTAATCTACGGCGATGGCGAGCAGACCCGAGATTTTACCTACGTAGAAAACGCCGTCCAGGCTAATTTGCTCGCCGCTGACGCGGATCGCGCTTCCGGTTTGGTGATCAACATCGCTGCGGGAATCCGCACATCGCTCAACGAACTCTGGCGTAATATTCGGAAAATCGTGGATACCGACGTCGAACCGCGTTACGCAGACCCGCGAGAGGGAGACGTCAGAGACAGTGTCGCGGATCTGGCACGTGCTGCAGAGTTTCTAGGTTACGATCCGGGTGTTGCTCTCGACGAGGGGCTTGCTCGAACGATCGATAGTTTCCGTTTGTAGAGCCTTCGAGGATGGAGTTGGAAAGATGAATGTCTGCATGATCGGTACCGGCTATGTCGGATTGGTGAGCGGCGCATGCTTCGCTGAATTTGGCGTGCAGGTGGTTTGCGCCGACAGCGACGCAGCGAAGGTCGCTGCGCTTCAGAAAGGCGAGATTCCGATTTACGAGCCCGGCCTCGAGGGACTCGTCGAGCGAAACGTTCGCGAGGGCCGGCTCTCGTTTACCACCGATACCGGAGCAGCCATCAAATCATCACTCGTCTTGTTCATCGCGGTTTCGACGCCGGCGGGCGCGGATGGATCGACGGATTTGACGGCCGTCGAGGCTGTTGCGCGTGAAATCGGCCGCTCGATGGACGGCTATAAAGTGGTGGTTACCAAGAGCACGGTCCCCGTCGGCACGTCCAAAAAGATAAAGGGCTGGATCGAAGAGGAACTCGCTGCGGCTGGGCGCAAGGTGAGATTCAGCATCGCTTCGAATCCCGAGTTTCTTCGCGAGGGCGCCGCGATCGGAGATTTCATGCGACCGGATCGCGTGGTCATTGGCACAGAGGATGTCGAGGCTACCGCGATCCTGAATGATCTCTATCGACCGCTGTATTTGATCGAAGCCCCTGTGCTGATGACGGACATTCCTACGGCCGAACTGACGAAGTATGCCGCAAACGCGTTTCTCGCGATGAAGATCTCGTTCATCAACGAAATTGCGAATCTTTGCGAGACAGTGGGAGCCGACGTCCACTCGATCGCGCGTGGAATCGGACTTGATCGGCGGATTGGCTCGAAGTTCCTCCACGCTGGACCGGGTTTTGGCGGTTCGTGTTTTCCCAAGGACACCCGATCGATTGCGCACTTTGCGCGTGAAGCCGGTCAGAAACTCGAGATCATCGAAAGCGTGATTCGTGTCAACGAACGCCAGCGCGAGCGGATGATCGAAAAAATCCTCGCGGCGCTCGACGGCGAGCTCGATGGGCGAACGATCGGAGTGCTGGGTCTCTCCTTCAAGCCTGAAACGGACGACATGCGAGATGCACCGTCCCTGGACATCATTCGAGGACTCGAAAAACGGGGCGCGCAGATTCGCGCCTATGATCCGCAGGCGATGCGGGAGGCATCGAAAGTCCTGCCCAACATCACCACCTGCAGCGACGCGTACGAAGCGTGCAGTGGTGCGGACGCTCTCGTGTTGATCACGGAGTGGAACCAGTTCCGAATGCTCGATCTCGCGCGCATCAAGTCGCTCTTGCGGCAGCCGGTGATCGTCGATCTTCGCAATATCTACGAGCCCGAGCCCATGCGCGAGGCCGGCTTCCGGTACTTCTGCGTGGGCCGCTGATGGCAAGACTCGGGGACTCGCTCCACGCGGTGATCCTCGCCGGTGGCGCGGGCGAGCGATTCTGGCCCGCGTCACGCCAGGCCTTCCCGAAACCGTTTCTGAAAGTAATCGGTGGCAAGAGTTTGCTGGCGTCCACGCTGGCCCGGGCTCGCTCCTTCGCGGACGCCGAGCGTACCTGGGTCGTGGCGGGTCGCGAGCACGCGAAGATCGTAAGGGCCGAGACCGGACTTCCGCCGCGTCGGGTACTGCTGGAGCCCATGCGTCGCAACACCGCGATGGCGATCGCCTACGCGGCTGCGCGGATCTCATCCGAGGACCCCGATGCGGTCATGGTGGTGCTGCCCGCAGACCATGTGATTTCGGACGGACGCGGGTTTCGAAAGGCGATTCGCAAGGCGGCTCGCGTCGCGCTCGAGGCCGATGTTCTCGTCACGCTGGGGATCGAGCCGAATCGGCCCGACCCGGGTTTTGGCTACATCCAACGCGGCCCCGCTGCCGGCCCGAATGCGCCGGGCCTTTACCGCGTGCGGCGTTTTGTCGAGAAGCCCTCTGAGAAGACGGCACGGCGCTACCTTGAGGCTGGAGATTACTTCTGGAATGCGGGAATTTTTGCATGGTCAGTGCGCACGATCCTCGAGGAGCTCGAGGCTCACGTGCCCGATCTCTATCGCACGCTGCGGCCGTTGCTCGGCTCGCGTCGACGGCCTGGTGCCGAGCAGCTGCGCCGGATCTACCACCGCGCGCCATCGGTATCGATCGACGTCGCCGTTCTTGAGCGCAGCCGCCGGGTCTGGACACTGCCGGTTCGATTTCACTGGAGCGATGTTGGCACCTGGTCGTCTCTCGCGGAGGAGTTGGGTGTGAAGCCCGGGCGTTCCAAGTCCGTAGCAGGTCGCTTGGTCGAATTTGACTCGGGAGCGAATCTCGTATGGAGCGAGGATCGCACGATTGCACTTCTGGGTGTCGAGGGACTCGCGGTGATCGATACTCCGGATGCTCTGCTCGTCGCACGTCTGGAGCGGAGTTCCGATGTGCGGAAACTGGTGGCCCAATTGAAGTCGAGCGGTCGAAGCGAGATCACATGAGTGCGTCAGACCGGGAGGTCGACAAAGTTTCCATGGCTCAATCGCAGAAACCTGACGCGATTTCATCCCTGCGCGCGATTCCGATGTTCGCCAGCGTGTCCACCGAGGCTCTCGAGTCGATCGCGTCGTTGCTGATCGAGCGCAGCTTTCCGAAGCACAAGACGATCGTCGAAGAGGGCGCGCCCGGCGACTACATGTACATCATCGTCGAAGGTCGCGTGAAGGTCACCAAGCTCTCTGGAGACGGGCGCGAGAAGATTCTGGAGCTGCTCGATGTCGGCGACTTTTTCGGCGAGATGTCCCTGTTTGACGAGGCGCCACGCTCGGCCAGCGTGAAGGGATTGTCCGACGTCCGCATTCTGGCACTCGCGCGCAAGGACTTCCTGCGCCTCCTCGCCCGCAGCCCCGATCTAGCCCTTTCCGTGATCCAGGAGCTGACGCGTCGACTTCGACAGGTTGACGAGCAAGCGAGTTCGCTCTCCTTCCAGCGCGTGAAGGAACGCACGATGGGGCTACTGGTTCGGTTGGCCCGGGAAGAACAGGGCCAGGAGGGCCGCCGCCGCACCCCGGTGCTCACTCACCAGCAGATCGCCGACATGATCGGAACCTCCCGAGAGACCGTTACGCGGGCCATCAAGGGTCTCAAAGCGGATGGCTGGCTCGAGCAGGACGGCAAGCACTACCTCGTCCCAGCAGAGGATTGAGTTCAGGCGCCACCCGAAGCGCGCCGATAACAGGGTGTGGCGGACCATCCAGATACAGCACAGTGGATTCTCACCTCGATGAGTTCTGGCGTCGTCGCGATCGACGACCGGGGTTTGGTGGTGATGCTCAATCCCGGCGCGCAATGCATTCTCGGTTGCCCTGACGGCGAGGCGAGTGACGCCTTCGGAAAGCCTTGCGAAGAAGTCCTTCACCTCCAACCGACGGTCGCGCGTTTGCTGCTGGAGACTCTCGATGGGCGGGCCGCGCTTTCCCGCGCGGAACTCGTTCTGGAAGGCGTTCGCGGCGAGTTGGAGAGCACCATCGGTTTTACGCTGACTCCGGTGCGAAATCCCCAGGGAGAGGTTCGTGGCGCGGCGATCATCTTTCGCGACCTGACGCCCTTCGAGCGAATGGGCGAGCAGGAGCGACTCCACGAGAGACTTGCTGCACTGGGCCAGATGGCTGCGGGCCTCGCCCACGAAATTCGAAATCCTCTCGCGACCATGGAGATCGTGACGGGGTTGTTGAAGCGGCGTCTGGCCGATCGGGAAGACGAGCACGCGCTCGTCACACAGCTCCAGAGTGAGGCTCGCGCGCTTGCCCGAACCGTCGAGAACTGTCTCGAGTTCGTCCGGCCGATTTCACCCGAGCGCGGGCCCGTCGATCCGAAAGACCTCGTGACCGAGTCACTCGAATCCGCTCTCAAACGATCCCCGTTTTCCGGCTCGATCGAGTGCGCGTTCGACGAAGAGCTTCCGCAGCTGAACGCCGACATCGATCAGCTGCGAGCCGTGGTAACCAACCTGATCCTGAACGCCCTGGAGGCCATGGACGGGGAGGGGGAAGGCGGCGAGAAGCGACTCGTTCTCGGCTTGAACCATGCCGATGCCCCGACGACCGATCGATCTGTTCGCGTGGGCGTCGATGGGCGGGAAAAATCGGGCGCCGCAGCACGCCAGGAGATCGTCATTACGGTATCGGATACAGGCCCCGGCGTTCCGAACGAGTTGAGGGAGAAGATTTTCTACCCGTTTTTCACCACCAAGCAGAGCGGATCGGGCGTTGGCCTCGCGACTGCGCAGAAAATTGTCGCGGGTCATGGGGGAGTGATCGAAGTCGTTTCCGAAACGGGTAGCGGCTGCTCGTTCCGGGTTCGCATTCCGATCGAGGATGAGAAGCCGTGAGCTCGGACTCGGCTCGCATCCTCGTCGTCGAAGACAACGACACCCTGCGTAACGGCATCAGCTTCGCGCTCCGCGAACGCTGGGGCGACGTTCAAGAGGTTTCCAACGGAGATGACGCGATTGAGTGCATTTCGGACTCTCGATCTGGCGCCTTTGACGTCATCGTCACCGATCTGAGATTGCCAGGCTCCGATGGCGTCTCTGTTCTGCGCGCGGCTCGCGAAAGAGATCCCGGAACGAGCGTGTTGGTGATGACGGCCTATGGATCGATCGAAACAGCTGTCGAGGCCATGCGATCGGGGGCATTCGATTTCGTCCAGAAACCGCTGGATCTCGATCAACTCGAACTCCGAGTGGCGCGGGGTATCGATCACCGGCGGCTGCTCTACGAGGTCACGGAGCTGCGGGCCGAACAGGCCGCGCGCCAAGCGAGCGAGCAGATCGTCGGCGAAAGCCCCGCTCTCCGAAGCGCGATGGATCTCGCGAAACGAGTGGCGCCCACGCGTTCGACGGTTCTGATCACCGGCGAGACGGGGACGGGCAAGGAATTGATCGCGGCCTTGATCCACCGAGCTTCTCCGCGCGCCGACGGGCCTCTCGTCAAGGTGAACTGCGCGGCATTGCCGGAAACCCTGCTGGAGTCGGAACTTTTCGGCCACGAGCGCGGTGCATTCACCGGAGCCGACCGCCAGCGCATCGGGCGTTTCGAGGAGGCGAACGGAGGCACGCTCTTCCTCGATGAAGTGGGCGATACTTCGCCCGCCACGCAGGCAAAGCTACTCCGTGTGCTCCAGGAGCAGCGATTTCATCGGCTTGGCGGCAGTAAGCTGTTGACAACGGATGCGCGCATTATTTCGGCCACCAACCACGACCTCGGTGCTCGGATCGCCGAAGGTTTGTTTCGCGAAGACCTCTTTTTCCGCCTCAATGTGATCCGAATCCACCTGCCGCCACTGCGCGAGCGACCCGAGGACCTCATCGATCTCGCCCACCACTTTCTTCGCGAACTCCGCTCGGAGATGCGTCATTCCATCGGTGGCTTTACGGAAGCAGCGATGGAAAAAATCCGAAGCCACCGTTGGCCGGGAAACGTTCGAGAATTGCACAACACGGTCGAGCGAGCCGTCCTGATGACCGAGGGCTCACGAATCGACGCCGCAGACTTATCGATCCTGGGTGGCCCAAGCGCGGCGGGCGGCGACCGCAGCTGGCGTCAGGAGCTGCCCGCCGAGGGAATCTCACTACGAGATGTCGAGCGGGGACTCGTTCTCGAAGCGCTGGAGCGAACCGGATACGTTCAAAAACACGCCGCTGAGCTGATCGGCGTGAGCCGGCGCAAGCTCAACTATATGATCCAGAGAATGGGGATCACGCATCCGGCCTGGCGCCGAAATCGCGACTCTGCAGGTGCCGCTGAATAAACGAACCCGCGCGCGCCCGGGGATCCCGATACCCCTTGATTCTTCATCGTTTTGTCCGAACCTTACGCGCCTGAGCAGAGTCTCAAAGTGGATCGAAGCAGCCAACAACGCCCCCAGTTCAACACGAGGTAGTCGAATGCGGCGCATTGTCACACGAATCATGGTTCTTACCGCTTGTTCTCTCCTGGTGGGGGCGTGCCAGGACGACGAAGCGAAAATCGCGGGACACATGAGCCGTGGCGCCGACTATCGGGAGGCGCAGGATTATTCGGCGGCGATCATCGAGTTCAAGAATGTGCTGCAGATCAATCCGAACAACGCAGAAGCGCATTGGGGGCTCGCGAAGTCGTACCTGAGCGATCGACAACTCCAGGCGGGTTTCTGGGAGCTTCGCGAAACGGTGCGCCTGGATCCCGACAACAACGAAGCCCGCGCGCAGCTTTCCCAGCTCCTGTTGTTGGGCGGCGACCCCGACGAAGCGCTCATACAGGCCGAAGAACTGATCGATCGCGGTGGGGAGCCTGGGCATCTCCTTCGCGCACAGGCCCTCGACCGGCTCGACCGAACCGATGAGGCTTTCAAGGAATACGAACTGGCCATTGCGGCGACGCCGGACGAGAGCGCACCGGTCTCGGTCTACGCGCAGGCTCTGACTCGTCATGGAGACCTCGAGGCCGCTGAGCGCTACTTCCGCCAACTGATCGAGATGGAGCCGAGTGTCTCCAACCTAACCGGGTTCGCGGCATTTCTCTCGCAGGATCAGGCCCGTGACGATGAGGCCGAGCGAATGTTTCTGGAAGCGACGCGTCTCGCCGAAGGCGAAGAACAGGTCGTCGTCCATCAGAACATGGCGAGTTTCTATTTTCAACGCGAACGCTTCGATGAAGCCACCGGGTATCTCGAAAGAGTGATCCCCGCCGTCGAGAAGCCGGTACCGCTGATCTACCTGCTTGCGCGCCTTCACGCCGCTCAGGGCGACAGCGAAAAGGCTGACGCATTGATCCAAGAGGCGACCCAGATTGATCCCACCGACCCCATTCCGTACCTGACCCTTTCCGGACATCTGGGCCGACAGGGAGATGTCGAAGGAGCGTTTGCGGCGGCCGAAAAGGCGCTCGAAATCGATCCCACGATGACGGATGCGAAGCTTCGCGTGGCCGAGATCATGGTCGACGTCGGATATCGCGATAACGACGCGGAGAAGGTCCAACGCGGCCAGGAGATGGTAGAAGAGGTGCTCGCGGCTGGAACTCCGAGCGCTAGCGCGTTGATGGTGATGGCGAAGATCCATCTCGCCCAGCAGAAGGTGGAGGAAGCGATCGAAGGCCTGCGGGCAGCACTCGAGATCGAACCCGCCAGCCCCCAGGCGCACTTCGTCCTCGGTACGGCGCTTTCCGTCAAGGGAGAAACAGCGGCGGCGCGCGCCGAACTTGCGCGCGCATTGGAGATTGATCCGGGCATGCTCGAAGCGCGTCGCATCTTGGCGCGGGTCCACGCTTCGCTCGGCGAGCACGAGTACGCGATCGAAGAAGCGCGAAGCTATCTGGCCGCGAAACCCGATTCGATCCAAACGCGGATCCTTCTGGCCCAGAGTCTGGTGATTCTGCGCCGGACGAAAGAGGCCCTCAGCGAGCTGAACTCGATCGAGGAGAGCGAACGCAGCGCGGATGTCCTCTACGCGCTGGGACGGGTTCACCTCGGTATGGGAGACGATCTAGAAGCCCGCCGATACCTGATCCAAGCGAACGAGTTGATGCCGACCCATCACGACATTCTGCGAAATCTGGTGCGGCTCGATCAGAAAGAGGATTTGCTTGCGGAATCGGTGGCTCGCGTCGAAAAAGCGACGAAGGCAGACCCCGAGAGTTCCAAGTTGCGCACACTTTCAGGCCTCGTCGCGTTGATGGACAACCGGGCGGATGATGCCGAGGCGGACTTCCGGAAGGCGATCAAACTCGATCCTTCGGACGCAGCGGGTTACGAACAACTGGCTCGCTTCTACGCGAAAACGGGCCGGCTCAATGAGGCGGTCGGCACCTACGAAGACGCAATCAAGGTGCGCCCCGAGGATCCGAACTTGCACTATTTTCTCGCAACCCTCTATTCGTTCGGCGGCGCGCAAGACAAGGCAATCGAGCGCTACGAAGACGCGATCAAATACGGCCCGGACCTCGCCTATCCGAAGAACGATCTCGCCTACATCTACGCCGAATCCGGCAAGAATCTCGACCGCGCGCTGGATCTCGCTCAAGACGCCAAGGCCGCTCTGCCCGACACCGCCACAGTGGCAGACACGCTCGGCTGGGTCCTCTACAAGCGCGGAATTCCGTCCGCAGCGATCAGTTATCTGAAGGAGGCGGTCGCCAATTCAGACGGCGATATCGCGGTGGCGGGTGTGAGCCTTCACCACCTCGCCCAGGCCTACGAGGCGGACGGCGATCCCGAAAAGGCGCGACAGACCCTCCGGCGTGCGATTTCCGCACTCGACGAACAGAACGATGCGAAGCGGGGCAGTGGGGAGACGATTCGCTCCGAACTGCCCTGGGCGACGGAAGCGCGGGCCATGCTGGCTCGCCTCGAGCGCGGCGGCTGATCCCAGCCCGATCCAGGCTTCGATCCCTGTCATCGACATTCGCTTCGATCTCAAGCCTCCCCGGCGCGCGGTCGATACGGGCACGTCTACGTGCGTCGCACGGCCGATCTGCTAGAGCGGCCCCGCGGGGAGGCGGTTTGCCGTCGCCCGCGACTCGACGTCGACGTTTGGGGGGATGCGATGAAAACCGGACTGCTCATGATCTTCGCTGTGGCGGCCACAGCAGTGCTCACTGCTGGAAGCCTACAAGCGAGCGAAACTCCGACTCAGGACGCGGAAGCTGAGGCGACCGCGAACAGTCAGGTTGACGTCGAGCCGGCGCCCGCAGCAGCGGCGCCTGAGTCGCCCGCTGAAGACGTGGTTGCCAATGAGGCTCTGGACTCCGTCGAGACCGCGGACACCGCTGAAACGCCGGCAGCTGAGGAGGTCGCTGAAGGCGACACCGCAGTCGCAGCCGATTCGGAAGTCGCCACGAACGGCGAAGGAACGACCGATTCCGAACTGCCCGGCACCAGCGACGAGATCGAGAACGCCGAGACGCTCGCTGGAACCGACGCAGAGACCGCGGACCAGCTTCCGACTGCGGACGTCGAATCGACCCAGAAAATCGAACTCGGGAAGATTGGCTACGACGAGCAGGGTCGTTCCGGCAGGATCCATAGGGTCATCGCTGGCGACACACTCTGGGATATCTCTGACGCCTACCTTGGAACTCCGTGGGTGTGGCCATCGGTATGGACCGACAATCGCGATATCGAGAATCCGCATTTCATCGTTCCCGGCGATCGCATCTGGATCAGCGCTCATGAGATGCGCCGCGTGAGTGCCGAAGAGGCGGAGCGGCTTCTTGCCGGCCTGCCTCTGGCAGCTTCTGGCGATGGCGAATCCACCGGCCCCGCGTCGGATAGCTTCCAATCGCTATTTCGGGACGAGGGCGGACCGAACCTTGTGCGTGTGAGCTCGCGTGAGACAACGGGTCTGATTAGTGCGGATCAGCTCGACGCTGCGGCGAGCATCGTGCAATCTGTTCCCGAGCGTTTCATGCTCAGCCAGGGCGATCAGGTGTACATCGGCCTCGGTGAGGGTGAAACGTCTGTGGGCGATCAGTTCACGATCTTCCGAACCCAGGAGAAGGTCTACGACCCGGATACGAATCGACTGCTCGGTTACCACGTCGAACTGCTCGGTTGGGTCGAAGTGGAAGAGACCGACGCCGAAGCCTCGCTGGCCGTGATTCGATTGTCCGCTAGGGAGATGGAAATCGGAGATCGCGTCATGCCGCGTGAAACTCCGATCCTCGACATCGAGGTGGCACCCAGTCCGAAGGATGTCGATGGAATGATCAGCTTTTTCCCCTCCAGTCGCGTACTGATGGGAATGGCCGATTACGTCTATTTGAATCGGGGAGAACTCGATGGCCTCCAGGTGGGCAGCCCCCTCGAAGTCTACCGAGTCGGAGGGCAAGCTCCTGAACCCGCCCGTGGTACCCAGGTCGAGGTGCCCGATCGCGTGATTGCAGACCTTCTGGTCGTGCGTGCGCGGCGTCAGTCAGCCGTCGCGCTGATCCGCCATACCGAGACTGAACTCGAGTTGGGTGACCGCTTCCGAGGTGCATCCGAATAGTCGAGGAGTGCGAGCCTCGACGCGTCGTGCGTGATTTGCGCGCGCGACTCCGAGCGAGCTATGCATGGGCTCCCCGGTCCCGGGGAGTTTCCGCTTGTTCTCCGACTCCACGCCAGATGTCCTCGATCCCGTCGACTCGCGTCCCGCTTCCGTTTCCGTTCTCGGCGATTGGCTAGCGGTCCAGCGCGCGCTTGGACTCAAACCCCAAAACGCAGCGGAGCTGTTGCGAAGGTACGGGCATCCCGCTCGCGTCCTAGCCGTTTGCGGCCTCCCCTCGGATTTCGATCGAAACGCCGAGATTGCCGGGCTGTTGCGGGCTGGCGCCGTGGGTGTGCCGTTGCATTCAGCCGCGTATCCGGAGCGCCTCGCGAGCCTCTCGGATCCTGCCCCGCTGCTGGTGGTGCGCGGCGACGTCGGTGTCCTGTCAGAACTCTCGGTCGCGATCGTCGGGGCGCGGGCAGCGACAGTGTATGGGAAGCAGATCGCGCGTGGCCTGGCGGCCGACCTTGCGCGCGAAGGCGTCGTCATCGTGTCGGGCCTCGCACGCGGGATCGATGCGGAAGCCCATCGGGGCGCCCTCGAAGTGGGTGGGCGGACGGTTGCCGTCCAGGCTTGCGGCATCGATCGCGTCTACCCCAGGGAGCACCGAGCGCTCGCTGACCAGATCGCCGCAAACGGGGCGGTCGTGACGGAGCTGCCGCTCGGAGAGCCTCCGCGACGGCCGTATTTCCCGCTCCGAAATCGATTGATCAGCGGCCTTTCGGCGGCGGTCGTGATCGTGGAGGCCCGCGAGCGAAGCGGCTCGCTGATCACCGCGAATCACGCGGCCAATCAGGGCCGAGACGTCTTTGCGGTGCCGGGTCCGATCACAGCTCCGACGAGCGTCGGGACGAACCGGCTGATCCGCGACGGCGCCTACGTGGTGCTGGGCCCGGATGACATCTGCAGCGAGCTCGGCTTGACCCGGGAGCTGCGCGCTCATCCAAACGTTCCGTGCGATCTCTCATCCGTCTCTCGTGAGATTCTCGAAGCCCTCGCGGATGCTCCTGGCTCTCGCGACGAACTGGCGCGCAGGCTCGGCCGCGAGCCGGCCGCGCTTGCCCTCGAGCTGGTCGAACTCGAACTCGCGAATCGAGTCGAAGAGGATCGCGACGGCCGCCTGAAGATCGTCTCTCGATTCGGTTGAGTCGAGCGGGGATCGCGGGTTTTCGGAGGGGGAACTCCAAATAGGCTCATGCGCAACTTCGGCATGGACGATGAGTCGGGCTGGTATTCGTTCTGGGAGCCCGTTCCATTGTCTGAATTCCTCGAAAAACGCCGCCACGAACGATTTGTGACCGCTTTGAACGCCCACTACTCCGCGGGCTCTGAAGACGGAATCGGCGTTCTGTCGAACATCTCCAACTCGGGCGCCTTGATCGAGGGCTCCTCGCCGAGACCCACCGTGGGTACCGTCGTGCGAATCTACGTTTTCACCGAGTCGGAAGACCCGATCGCGCCCGCGAGCCCGTGCGAATTGGTGGGGCGAGTCATCCGACACAGCGCTTCCGGGTTCGCGATCGAATACGACGAAACCGATCCCGAGGTGAGCCAGCTGATCCAGAAAGCGGCGGCCTCGCAAAACTGATCTCGTCCCCGGCACCCTGACTCGCCCGCGCGACCCGAGCGGGTGAGGAACTCGAATTCTCTCGCGCCTCGCGCAAGGCCGAAACCGCGCTCCCAGCGTTCGATGTAATCGCCAACCGGCTAGCGGGTGAATCGTTTGAATTCGCGCTTGGTGCTGTGCGTCCGCATTCTGGGGCTGGGCTTCTGGAGCGGGGGCGCATGCTTTCGGGCTGCCAGCAGCTGCTTGAATCTACTCGTAATTTCGGCGATTCGCGGAGGCGCCAGGACCTCAGCAGCACTTCGGAGCTATGGTTGGGCTTCGCTCCTGGAGGCTGAATGGCGGCGGTGGGTGTAGAAAAAGCTGCGGAATCGCAAGATCGGCGCGTCGCGGTGGTCGGCGCTGGACTCGCGGGCTGCGAAGCGGCCTGGCAGGCGGCGCGGCGTGGCATGGAAGTCACCCTCTATGAGATGAAGCCCGTGCGGTTTTCACCGGCTCATGAATCCGAGAGTTTCGCGGAGCTGGTCTGCAGCAATTCGCTCCGTTCCAATAGCCAGGCGAATGCCGTCGGACTGCTCAAGGAGGAGATGCGACTTCTCGGGTCGCTCGTGATGGAAGCTGCCGACGAGTCTGCGGTTCCCGCCGGACGCGCACTGGCCGTCGACCGAGACGCTTTTTCGCAACGCATCACCGACAGCATCGAATCCCATCCGCGCATCGAAATTCGCCGAGAAGTCGTCGAGCGCATTCCCGTCGATGGCCGTGTGATTCTCGCAACCGGCCCCCTCACGGCCAGCGAACTCGCGCGCGATCTGCAGCAGCTACTAGGCGATGAGTATCTGTATTTCTACGACGCACAGGCGCCGATCTTGTACGCCGATTCGATCGACCACGAGATTGCATTCCGGGCGTCCCGCTACGACGACGGCGAGGGCGACTACCTGAACATTCCGCTCTCCGAAGACGAGTACTTCGACTTCGTCGCTGGGCTGCTGGGCGCCGAAACGGTGCCCCTGCACGCCTTCGAGGCGAAGCTTTATTTTGAAGGTTGCCTTCCGATCGAGGAAATGGCCCGTCGCGGCGAAAAGACCCTGTCCTTCGGTCCCCTCAAGCCTGTCGGTCTGACCGACCCGCGTACTGGCCGCCGACCGTATGCGGTCGTTCAGCTTCGCCAGGAGGACAAGCGGGGGGTGCTCTACAACCTCGTCGGATGTCAAACCAAGCTTCGCGTTGGAGAGCAGCAACGCATCTTCCGCAGCCTGCCCGGGTTGTCCGGGGCCGTTTTTGCGCGATATGGATCGGTTCATCGCAATACCTATGTCAACGCTCCGAAGCAGTTGCGGCGAAATCTCGAGGTTCGCGGCCGGCCGGGCCTCTATCTGGCTGGGCAGATGGCGGGCGTGGAGGGTTACGTTGAATCGGCAGCGCTCGGTTTTCTGGCAGCACTCAATGTCGTATTCGAATCGCGTGGCCAGGAGCCGATGCTTCCCGACGCCGTGACCGCCCACGGCGCGTTGATCCATCACCTGAGCGACGCGGACCCACGGGATTTTCAGCCGATGAACGTCAACTACGGCCTGTTTCCCCCCCTCGAAGGGGAATCGCGTCGCATTCGCAGGCGCGAAAAATCGGAAAAACTCGCACTTCGTGCGCTCGACGCCCTGGTCACCTACCAGCGCGCAACCGCGGAGTTGCTCGAATGAATTTTGCCGATGCCATTCGTGAGTATGGCATCCACCTCGGTGTGGAGCGCAATGTCTCACCCCATACTCGGCGCGCCTATCTTTCGGATGTTCGTCAATTCGTCGATAGCCTGGGCGCGAACAAAAAACCGTCGACGGTGACCACCGCAGATGTCCGCGCGTTTCTCGCCGCTCTTCACGCTGTGAGTCACTCTTCTACACTCGGTCGCAAACTCGCTTCGCTGCGCTCCTTCTTTCGCTATTTGCTGCGCGAAGGCGGTTGTGGGCTCGATCCGACCGTCGGAATTCCTTTCCCTCGTCAACCGAAGCGGCTGCCGAACCCGCTGCCAGTAGACGACTGCGTGACTCTCATCGAGTTGCCGGATTCCGGTCCTCCGGGCGATGGCTCCGAGCGGGCGCGACTGCGCGATCGCGCGTTGGTGGAACTGCTCTACGGGGCGGGTTTGCGGGTCGGTGAAACTTCCGCACTCGATGTTCGCGATGTGGATCTTCACCGGGGCGAAGTGCGTGTGATGGGCAAGGGTGGTAAGGAGCGGGTCGTGCCGCTCCCGGCCGAGGCGCGGGAATCTCTCGGCGAGTATCTCGATTTCCGGCGGGCTCCCGGCCTTCTCGCCGAGCCACTGTTTCCGTCACTCCGCCCGCAAAACGGTCGCTTCCGGCGTCTCGGAACGCGCGACATTCGCCGAATCCTCAAGGCGCGGGCGCGGCAGGTCGGCATCGTCGATCGCGTGTACCCTCACCGGCTTCGGCACAGTTATGCGACGCATCTTCTCGACATGGGGGCGGATCTCCGTGAAATCCAAGAGCTGCTCGGGCACGCGAGCCTGTCGACCACCGAGAAGTACACCGCGGTTTCGGCAGAGCGCCTGATCGAGGTCTACGACAAAGCCCATCCGAGAGCGGAATCGAAATCTGCCGGATTTGGCGAAAAGAGAGGGAGGCGATGAATCTCGGAGAGCCGATCCGCTCGACGACGGTGCTGGCGGTTGTGCGAGATGGGGTGATCGCGATGGCCTCGGACGGGCAGGTCACGGTCGGCGACGCCGTGATGAAACAGAAGGCGCAAAAGACCCGGAAGGCGGCTAAACACGAGGTCTTGATCGGGTTTGCGGGCGGGGCGGCCGACGCGCTCGCACTCACCGAACGATTGGAGTCTAGACTCGATGAATACTCGGGGAACGTTCGGCGCGCGGCCGTTGAACTCGCCAAGAGTTGGCGGACGGATCGCGCATTGAGGCGCTTGGAGGCGCTCTTGCTGATCGGCAACTGCGAGTGCGTGCTCGTCGTTTCGGGCAATGGCGATGTGATTGAGCCCGATGACGGAATCGTGGCAGTTGGCTCGGGGGGTAACTTTGCACTCGCATCGGCCCGCGCACTCGCGGATCACACTCAGTTTGGCGCCGCGGAGATCGCCGAGACTGCGCTGCAATATGCGGCGCAAATCTGCATTTATACCAATGACAACATCAACGTGGTGACACTGCCGTGAAGATCCAGCCGTTTACACCCCGAGAGATTGTCTCCGAACTCGATCGTTACATCGTCGGGCAGAACGAGGCCAAGCGCGCGGTGGCCATTGCGCTGCGAAACCGCTGGCGTCGGCTACAGGTTCCTGAAGAACTGCGGGACGAAATTGCCCCGAAGAACATCATCATGATCGGACCCACGGGAGTCGGTAAGACGGAGGTGGCGCGCCGCCTCGCCAAACTCGCGCAGGCTCCGTTCATCAAGGTCGAAGCCTCGAAGTTCACCGAGGTTGGCTACGTGGGACGCGATGTCGAGTCGATCATCCGGGATCTCGTGGACACCGCGATGGCGCTGGTGCTCGAGGAGGAGAAGCAAGCGGTTCGAGCGAGAGCCGAGGAGGCTGCGGAGGGACGTCTGCTCAATGCGCTCCTTCCCCCGAACCCAGTTCCGGTTTCGCAGGAAGGGTTCGGAGTCGAATCTCCGAGCGGTCCACCCGTTGCTGAGCCGGCGATCACCGAGACTCGCGAGAAACTCCGGGCGATGCTGCGAGCTGGAAGCCTCGACGAGCGAGAAATCGAGATCGAACTCGAAGATGCGACCGGCGGGAGTCCGACGATGTCGATCTTTACGCCCCAGGGTGTCGAAGAGATGGGGATGCAGTTCAAGGACATGCTCGGTGGTCTTATGCCCCAGCGTTCGCATCGCCGACGTTTGAGTGTCGCTGCGGCTCGCGATGCATTGATTGCCGAGGAGGCGACGCGACTGGTGGATATGGAACGTGTTCGGGAAGTCGCCGTCGAGCGTGTCGAGCAGAATGCGATCGTGTTCATAGACGAGATCGACAAAGTGACGGGTGGTGGAGGCGACCGGGCTGGGGCGGATATTTCTCGGGAGGGAGTCCAGCGCGACCTGCTCCCAATCGTCGAGGGTTCGACGGTTCAAACCAAACACGGCCCGGTGGATACGGATCACATTCTCTTTATCGCTGCGGGAGCATTTCACGTCGCGAAGCCCTCAGATCTGATTCCCGAACTCCAGGGTCGATTCCCAATTCGGGTTGAACTATCGAGCCTCGATAGAGACGATTTTATTCGCATCCTGACGGAGCCCCAGAACTCGCTGGTACTCCAGTACTGCGAGTTGTTGAAGACTGAAAATGTCGAACTCGACTTCAAGGATGACGGGATCCGCGCGATTGCGAACTTTGCGGCGCTCGTGAATGAGCGCACGGAAAACATTGGTGCGCGGCGGTTGCATACGGTGATGGAACGGTTGCTGGATGAGGTGAGTTTTGATGCACCGGATCTAGGTTCCATTCGAATCTCGATCGACGAAAAATTCGTGCGCGATCGCTTGGAAGATCTCGTCGAGGACGAGGACTTGTCGCGGTACATCTTGTGATCGCAGCACTTCAATGAGCGCAAGCCCAGAATGGGATTGCACGCCGCCGCAAGCGAATCCGTAGGATTCGCCAGCCAGTGGTGCAAGCCCAGAATGGGATTGCACGCCGCCGCAAGCGAATCCGTAGGATTCGCCAGCCAGTAGGGAATCGAGGGACCGAGATGGCCGAAGAGTCGACCCGAGTACTTGTTATTGACAACGAGCGCTTCTTCCGAGAGGCGATATGCGATGCGCTTCGCGACGCGTCGATCGACTGCATCGCCGTTGATCGTGAAGGGGATGCCTACGAGCTCGCTACGCGATCGGAGATGGGCGTCGTCGTCCTCGATATCGGGGTGTCAGGAGTAGACGGTCTCGATCTCTTGCGCAGGGTTGTCGCCGAGCGGCCGGGATTGCGCGTGATCGTGCTTTCCTCGCAGGTGGATCAGGATCGCGTACTCGAGGCGCTTCGCCTCGGAGCCTGTGATTATCTCGCGAAACCGCTTCACAACGAAGAGCTCGTGCTCGCTGTTCGTCGCGCCCTGCTGGGCGCTGGAATGCACGCGAGTTGGGAGTCGCTCTGCGCGAAACTCGCTGTGCTCGAAACCCAGATGGCGAAACTGGCGAGCGAATCGGAGGTCGCCGAGTCGGAATCCTCTCTCGCCGATCGAATGGCACTCGCAGTGGCCGACGTTCTCGGCGTATCGAGGGCCTCGTTGATGTTGCTCGAGGGTGACTCTCGCCTACTCCGGGTCGCTGGAGCGACGGGTTGCGATGTCGAACCGTCGGAAATGGATGCCGTTGAAATTGGTTCGGGCGTAGCGGGCTGGGTGCTCGATGAGGGCAGGGCGCTCCTGGTTTCCGACGTTGCCGAGCACGAACGTTTCGCCGATCGGGTTGTCGGCGGCCGTTATCGATCGGACGCATTTGCGATCGCGCCCGTCGAGGGTGACGGAAAGCCCATCGGAGTTCTGTGTGCGACGGAACCTGGAGACGGGGGTTCTTTTGGCTCCCAGGACCTCAGCTTACTCCGGATTCTGGCGTTGCAGATCGGCTCGTTGATCGCGCGAGTGCGTAACCGAGGCGAAACCACGGCGGCGGCTGGTCTGGATCGTGTGGAGTCCGATTCGCAAATCGCTGAGGCGCCGACGTCAGCCACGATCTCGCAGACAGGGCCGTGCGTTTCCGAAGACGCCGAATTGGCCCGTGCCGTTTGCGAGGTGCTCACCACCGAGGTCGAGCCCGACCGGGTGATTAGTGCGTCGCTCGCGGCGGTTGCGACCCGGGTGCCGGCCGCCCCTGTCTCCCTTTACCTGCTCGGATCGAATGGGCGCGAGCTGGTTCTCGAAAGCCAGTTCGAGGGCGCTGGGCACGCAGACCGGGAGAAGCTCCCGGTTGACGCCGGGCTTACGGGTGTCGTGTTCCAGACGGGTCGGCTGGTGGCAACGGATACGCCTGATCGGGATCCCCGCTTCGATCCAGAGGTCGACACGCCCGAATGTGGTGAGGCCCGCCCTCTGCTCTGCGTTCCCGTTCGGTTCCGCAACAAGACGATGGGTGTGATGCGGGTCTTCCTGGAAGCCGGAGTCCCTGCCTCCGCGAGAACCGGCGAAATCCTAACGGCGGTGATCTCGGCGGCCGTTCGCAACGCAGTCATGTACCGCGGCTTGCTCGAATGCGTGGACGGAGTCGCAAAGGCCCGCCGCGAAAACCAACCCCGGGTCTAGGAGCGCAACGCCAGGATGGGGTTGCGCGACGCCGCAAGCGAATCCGTAGGATTCGCCCGCTAGGAGCGCAACGCCAGGATGGGGTTGCGCGACGCGATTCGGATTTCCCCGCAAGAGTACCTATCATCGCAGGCTTCCGATGAAGACCCTGATTGACAAAGCCGAGGTGCTGATCGAAGCGCTGCCCTATATGCGGCGGTTCTACGATCAGACCATCGTGATCAAATACGGCGGGAGCGCAATGAGCGAGCCCGATTTGCGCGCGTCGTTTGCGATCGATGTGGTCCTGCTCAAGTACATCGGGCTCCGCCCGGTGATCGTGCACGGCGGCGGTCCGCAGATCGGCGAGACCCTGGTTCGGCTGGGCATCGAATCCAGCTTTGTCGACGGCCTCCGAATTACCGACGATGCGACGATGGAGGTCGTCGAGATGGTGCTGGGGGGAAAGGTCAACCCGGAAATCGTCGCGCTAGTCGAACAGGGTGGTGGACGCGCAATTGGACTCACCGGCGGTGATGGAGGAATGATTCAGGTTACGAAGCGCCTCCACGCGGATCGCGATCTCGGTCGCGTTGGCGAGGTCGTCTCGGTTGACCCCACCTCGATTGCGTCCGTAGCAGAGGCGGGCTTCGTCCCGGTGATCGCTCCAATCGGGGTGGATGCAGATGGTGTTACCCACAATGTAAACGCGGATGAGGCAGCGGGCGCGATCGCGAGCGCGCTCCACGCGGAAAAACTCATCCTGTTGACGGACGTCGATGGAGTGAAGGACGAGGAGGGGCGCGTCATCAGCAGGTTGGGCGCGGAAGACGCTCGCAAGCTCATCGAGGTTGGGACGGTTCGCGAGGGCATGATTCCGAAAATTCGCTGTTGCATCGAGGCGTTGGAGAGTGGTGTCTCCAGCGCGACGGTCCTCGACGGTCGAGTGCTCCACGCGGTACTTCTCGAGATTTTCACCGACGGTGGCGTCGGCACTCTGATCACGCGCTGAAATGCCCAAGGACTTCCTCACCCTCGCTGATTGGAGTGCCGGAGAGTTGCTCGCGTTACTCGATCGCGCGCGAGAGCTCAAAGAGCTTCGCCGGCAGTTCAAGAAGCATCAGACGCTGCCAGGTCGCGTGCTCGCGATGTTTTTCGAAAAACCCTCGCTGCGGACACACGTCACGTTCGAGGCGGGAATGACGCAGCTCGGGGGGCACGCGATCTTGCTGCGCCCCGAGCAGATCGGGATTGGAACTCGGGAATCTCCGCGGGACGTCGCGAACAATCTCTCGTGTTGGGTTGACGGCATCGTCGCGCGAACCTTCAGCCACGCGTTGGTCGAGGAGCTCGCGCGCGCTGCGCGCATTCCGGTGATCAATGGACTCACGGATCTGCTTCACCCCTGTCAGGTCATGGCAGATCTCCAGACCATTGCCGAGAAGTGTGAGTTGAAGACAGCGGTCATCGCGTATCTGGGCGACGGAAACAACATGGCGAACTCGCTGATCTTCGGAGCGTCCGTACTCGGTCTCGAACTTCGCCTCGCCACGCCTGCGAGCCACCGCCCCGCGCTGAGCGTGAGGCGCCGGGCAGACGAACTCGCTGCGGCAAGCGGGGCGAAGATCAGCTGGTCCGAAGATCCAGCCGAAGCGGTGCGAGGTGCGAACTTCGTCTACACCGATACCTGGGCGAGCATGGGGCAAGAGGATGAACGCGAGCTCCGCAAGAAGATCTTTCGGCGCTACCAGCTGAACGCGGAACTTCTTGGGCAGAGCGATGACGCCTACGCGATGCACTGCCTGCCCGCCCACCGCGGCGAAGAAATCACCGACGAGGTACTCGACGGGGACCGAAGCCTCGCTCTCGTGCAGGCCGAGAACCGGCTTCACGCCCAAAAGGCGATCCTCGAGCGGTTGCTCAGCCTTCCGCACTGAGGTGATCACGCTTCACCGAGGGCGCGTCGAGGCTTGACGGCGCCCGGATTTCCTGGATCTCGCAGGATTCGGACCCCTCGCGCGATTCGCGCAATCGACCTTTCCCGTGGGGAACTCCCGATCGGCGTCGCCCGGCAGCCAGCTCGCGCAGGTCAGCGTGACATCAAAGGGTTTTCACTGTGGTACTCAGCTTTTTAGACCTGCAGGCCGATGAAAACGCGTGCGGGGTCGCCATATGGGCCCCGGGAGGGATCGATGAATTTGGCGGATGGTTCCGACCAGGAGCAGCGTATTCCGCTGCTTGCTCCCTGCTGGGATCCGTCCAAGATGGAATTGAGCCCCGAGGAGGGCTTCTTGCTTTCTCGAATCGACGGCCACACGTCTTGGACGCTGCTGCGTCAAATCGGCGGGATCGCTCCCGAAGAAGTGGATCGCTGCATCGAGCGTTGGTTGTCCGAGGGCGTCCTCCTAATCGATGAAAGCAAGCCCGAACGCGAGGAAATCTCGGCGCAGGCTGCAAAACCCAAGGCCGAAGCAGGACCGATCGACTACGCGTCGGATCTGCGAATCGATTCCTCGCTCGATATCACACCCGAACTCCAGGCACAGATTCTCGAATTCGAAGCATCGCTCGACAAGCCCTATTTCGAGTTGCTCGGCGTCCCTCGCGATGCTGACGCCAAGCAGATCAAGCGCTCCTATTTCTCGCTTTCGAAGGTCTACCATCCGGACCGTTACTTCCGAGCCAATCTCGGCGACTACTCTTCGCGCCTCGAACGGATCTTCCGCAAGCTCGTCGAGGCCTACGAATTGCTGTCGGATCCCAACACCCGGGCGGAAATCGAACGCTCGATGGGATCGGAGCCCGAGCCCGAGCCCGAACCGGTTGCCGAGGCTGGCGAGGCGGATGCTGCGCCCAAGTGGAAACTTCCGCCCCGTAAGCTCACCAAGCGACAAACCCTCGAGCGCCTGCGTAGGCATTTCCGGATTCCCCCGCAGATTCTCGCCGAGCGCAAACTCAAGGCGAGCCATTTCTTCGACGCGGCGATGGTCGCGGCAAAACGGGAACGCTGGCACGAGGCGGCGCCGAGCTTGCGTCTCGCCGTAGCCTTCGATCCCTGGAACGACGAATACCGCACGCGTTTTTCGGATTTTCTCTCGCGCGACTACGAGCAAAGAGCGCTCAAGCTTCTCGGATCGGACGGTGCTGCGGTCGATCCGGCCGATCAAAACGAAGCGCTGCGCTTGCTGGAAGAGGTCTTGATCCACCGGCCAGCTGACCCCGAAGTCAACTACCGTGCGGCGCTGCTCGCCCTCGACATCGACGATTTGGAACGCGCCACGGAGTACGGGGAAGCTGCCTGCGAGCTGTGTCCCGAGTCCGTTGAGAAACGGCTCACTCTTGCACGCGTGCATCGCGTCAACGGTTTGCGTGAGAAGGCGAAATTGGTTTTGACAGAGGCTGCGCGGCTCGAGCCGGAAAATGAAGAAGTGCAGGCAGAGATCCAGAAGCTGCGGCGCCCGCGCCGTTCAGCATAAGGCGGAGGCATGGGATGGGACGTGTAATCGGTATCGACCTCGGTACGACGAACTCATGTGTCGCAATGGTCGACCAGGGGAAGCCGACCGTTATACCCAATACGGGTGGCTACAAGACAACGCCGTCGATGTTTGCGATCTCACCCGATGGGAAACGTCTGGTCGGGCATCTCAGCAAGCGACAGGCGATCACGAACCCCCAAAACACCCTGTACGCCATCAAGCGCTTGATCGGGCGCCGTTTCGATTCGCCCGAAGTGCAGAAGGCGATGAGTCTGAGCCCCTTCCGAATTGTGCAAGGAGAAAACGGTGACGCGCGCCTGGAGATCGCCGGCAAGGTCTTTACCTGTCCGGAGGTCATGGGCGTGATCGTCCGGGAAATGAAGCGAGTCGCCGAAGAATATCTCGGCGAGCCCGTGACACAGGCCGTGATCACGGTGCCCGCCTACTTCAATGACACCCAACGACAATCTACGAAGGATGCCGGAAAGATCGCGGGTCTAGAGGTGTTGCGAATCATCAACGAGCCGACCGCCGCAGCCCTTGCTTATGGGGTCGGCTCCGATCGGGAGGAGAAGATCGCTGTTTACGATCTGGGCGGTGGGACCTTCGACATCTCGATTTTGGAGCTCGGAAGTGGTGTCGTTGAAGTGCTGGCGACCGCCGGAGACACCTTCCTCGGCGGTGAAGATTTCGACCGCCGGCTCGTCGCCCACGTTTTGAAGGAATTCCTGGAGGCCGACGGCATCGATCTGAGCAATGACCTGATGGCCCTGCAGCGGCTCAAGGACGCTTGTGAAAAAGCGAAGTGCGATCTCTCCTCACTTAACGTGACCGAGATCAATCTGCCTTTCATCGCAAACGACGAGGGCGGCGCACGCCATCTAAACATTGAATTGACGCGGGAAACCCTCGAGGAGCTCGTCGGGGACATCATTCACAAGACGATGGACGCGGTGCAGCAATGTGTCAACGACGCGGGCCTGACACCTGCCGATATCGATCAGGTCGTGCTCGTTGGCGGGCAGACTCGCATGCCGCTCGTACAACAGTGCGTCACCAATTTCTTCAAGAAGGCGCCTCATAAGGGTGTTAACGCCGATGAAGTTGTTGCGATGGGTGCGGCAATCCAAGCCGACATTCTCGCTTCGCAGGATGAGAGCCTTCTGTTGCTCGACGTAACCCCGCTCTCCCTGGGTATCGGAACATTCGATGGGCAATTTGCACCGTTGATCGTCCGCAACTCGACAGTGCCTACCCGAAAATCCCACATGTTTACGACGACGCGGGATGATCAAACCGCGGTAAAGATTCGGGTTCTGCAGGGTGAGAGCGCGCAATCCGATGAAAATCACCTTCTCGGTGAGTTCGTACTCACGGAAATTCCCCCGGCGACGGCGGGCGAGCCTGAGATCGAGGTTTCGTTCGAAATCGATTCTGACGGGATCGTAAACGTCTTCGCGCGCGACGTGGCGACGGAGCGCGAGCAGAGTATCACGGTCAATGCGGCGGGAACGCTATCGGAAGAAGAGATTGCAGAGATCATCAAAGAGAACGAAGCGTATGAACTCCCTGAGTAGGAATTTCTGCGTGGACGCGAGTTGGCGACTTGCGGTCGAGTCGGACCGGCATGGCGTGATCGGAGCCTTTGGATGAGTAGCGGTTCGCTTCTCGATTACCTCGATTCGCCGATTCTCGTGGGCGATCCCGATGGGCGGGTGATCCACCTGAATCCGTCTTTCGAATCCCGGTTCAACATTTCCGTGGATCACGCTCGCGGGAAGGGGCTGGCGACTCTCTTCGAAGGCGGCGCACGTGAAGCGATTCTGAGGTCCGTGGCGGATGTCTGCGGCGGCGCTGGCCCCGTTCGCTTTCCGTTGCGCGAGGGGGGCTTCGGGTACTGGGTACTGGCGTCGCCGATCTCGGCGGAGAATGACCGCATCGGTGTCGTGATTCTACTGACTGACGAACTCGGCAGCGATCGCCGTCTGATCGAATGCGCAAGAGAGATCCAGGAGCCACTCGAGGAGCTCACCCGGTGTCTTGGTGAGTTTGCCGACCAGGTCGGAGGGCGCCGCGCCGAGCGCTATCGCCTGATGCTGGAGGATGCCGCCAATGCGGTGGAGCTCTTGCGCAAGCGGACAGGCGAACTCCAGAGCTTGCTCTCGGGTACTTCCTAGACCCATTCTTGAGCCTCGCCCACCGGCATTGCGTGTGACCTGAGCGGAAGCTTCGGTAGACTGCCCGGCCGGAGGCACCGGCTCATGTCCGCAAAGCGTAGAGTGAAGAGGGTCTGCCTGGCTTATAGCGGTGGCCTGGATACATCTGTGATCCTCCACTGGCTGATCAAGAACTACGAATGTGAGGTCGTCGCCTATACGGCAGACGTGGGCCAGGAAGAAGAACTCGAAGGGCTCCCCGAGAAGGCCAGGGCGACGGGCGCGGTCGACTGCGTGGTCCGCGACCTGCGTGAAGAGTTTGCGCGCGATTTCGTGTTTCCCGCGATCCGCGGAGGCGCGATCTACGAAGGCACCTACCTGCTCGGGACCGCTCTTGCGCGGCCGCTCATTGCAAAACACCACGCTGAGGTCGCTCTCGAAACCGGCTGCGATGCGGTTGCACACGGGGCGACCGGCAAGGGCAACGATCAGGTTCGGTTCGAACTTACGTTTCGAGCCCTCGCCCCCGAACTTCATATCATCGCGCCGTGGCGCGAGTGGGACATCCGGTCGCGGTCTGACTGCTTCGCGTACTGCCAGAAGTATGAAATCCCGGTGACGGCGACACTCGAAAAGCCCTACTCGATTGATCGGAACCTGATGCACATCTCGTACGAGGGCGGCGTCCTCGAAGATCCATGGCACGCGCCCGATGAATCGATGTTCATCATGACGAAGTCTCCCGAGAAGGCACCGGACGTTCCATCCGAAATCGTGATCGCTTTTGAACGCGGATCACCAGTGTCCGTCGATGGGGAAACGCTTTCGCCTGCCGAGCTGCTGCGCCGGCTCAATGTGCTCGCAGGGGAACACGGTGTGGGCCGGGTGGATATGGTCGAAAATCGCTTCGTCGGCCTCAAGTCTCGTGGTGTTTACGAGACGCCCGGTGGTACGGTCCTGCATTGCGCCCATCGCGCCATAGAATCGATCACCCTCGATCGCGAGGTGATGCACGAACGCGACCGGCTCTCGCCCCGCTATGCGGAGCTGATCTACAACGGATTCTGGTACTCGCCGGAGATGAATGTTCTTCGGGCGCTGATGGAGGCGTCTCAAGAGAACGTGACGGGAGAGGTCCGGCTGACACTCTACAAGGGCAGTGTTCGGGTGACCGGCAGACGTTCTCCGGTGTCTCTCTACGATGCCGCCCAATCTTCGTTTGAAGACGCGGGGCCCGAGGATACGTACGATCAGCGCGACGCGAGCGGATTCATCCGGCTCCAGGGGCTCCGGTTGCCCCAGGTCTGATCTGGAGGGGCCGAGGGGAGAGGCCATCGTGCTCAGTGAACCATTCCGCGCGTTGGCCTCTCGCCCTCAGCTCCTCCGCGATCCTTGGTTGCTTTCTGTTGGGGCAAGGGCGATTTTGGTGCCGGGTTCGGAGTCGTGATGCGGATTGCGGTGGATTTGGGTTTTTCAACGTGCTCGGGTTTCGGTCCGGGTTTCATTGGAACGCTGAGGGTGCGGTGCCCAGTCGACGGGTGAATCGATTTTGTGTCGTGTTCGTGCTCCTCTTTTGGTTTGTGGGAGGGTGCGGGGAACTCGAGTCGACTGGGAAGTCGGCGGAAGCTGAAGCCGCTCTCTTTGAAGACCTCTATGCGGTTGCGGTGATCGACGCTGGGCGGGTGATCGCTGTTGGGGATCGCGGTGCGATCTACCGCAGTGGCGATGGTGGCGAGCATTGGCAGAACGTCGAGTCATCGACGGCGCGATCACTCTACTCCGTCTCCATGGCGAACGCTGCGGTTGGTTGGGCGGTCGGTCAGTACGGCACGATCATTCGGACCGTCGACGGTGGCAGGACCTGGACGATCCAGCCAGGCCCGGAGGGGAAGCGTGCTCTTCATCTACTCGGAGTGCACGCGGTCGACGCGGACACCGCGTGGGTGGTGGGTGTCTGGGGTACCCGGATCTTGACGCAGGATGGGGGCGTGACGTGGACCGATCATTCGGTTCCGATGACGCTTGAACATCCGCTCTTCGAATGGCTCTCGATGGAAGATCAGGAGAAGGTCCGCGAAGGCGGGGCCGTCTACGAGGACGTGGTGCTCAACGATGTCTACTGCCGCCCCCGACCAAGCAAGTTGTGTTGGATCGTCGGGGAGTTCGGAACGAACTTCCGTACGGAAGATCTCGGCGGGACCTGGATCCGAGGGAGCGTCGACGGAGACAGCATCGACAACGGCCGGGATCCGGACATCGAAAAAACTTCCCACCTGTTTGCTGTGAGTTTCAGCGGTGAGCGAGAGGGATTGATCGCGGGCCTGGGGGGCGTGGTTCTTCGAAGCGTCGACGGAGGCCGCCATTGGCGCTACGCGGCGACGGGCGACCGGCGGTCCTTCTTTTCGATCGCCCACGCTGCGGATCGCTTCGTTGCGGTCGGTGAAAAAGGGCTCGTGCGCTTTTCGTCCGATGGCGATGGTCGGTGGTCTGCACCCGCGGCCAGCGACCTTCCGGTCGCGTTCTCTTTCTTGCGCGATCTCGCCTTCGATGCGACGGGGCAGATCGGTTACATGGTCGGTCGGGGAGGGTTGATCTTGCGGAGCGACGACGCCGGGCAGCGCTGGAAGTCTGTCTCGCCACCGAGAGGTCCTAGCCGGGTCCTTTTGCCTACAGTAGGATCGCAACTCAAGCGCGCAACTCCGATCGCCGATTTCAGGGGGCGGAGGAGGGTTTGATGAATCCTGGGTCCGACGTGCCCGCTCGCGTCGTCGTCGTCGATGACGATCGCCTGATTCGCGAGATGGTGCGGGATGCCATTGGCAATCGCGCTCGCGTCGAGTGCTGCGATTCGTCTGAGGCGGCCCTCGAAGCCCTGCACCGCGAACCCGCGGATCTGATCGTCTCCGATATCACCATGCCAGGGCTTTCGGGTATCGAACTCCTCGAAGAGGTCCGGCGCACGCATCCCGCTACCGATTTCATGTTGCTGACCGGCGACGCGACGATCGAGAGCGCGGTCGGTGCGTTGCGAATGGGCGCGGCCGATTACCTCACCAAGCCGATCAACAGCGATGAACTTGCGCTCGTGGTGGAGCGCATTCTCGCACAGCGCCGTTTGCTCGATGAGAACAAGAAGCTGCGGGAAAACCTGCTTACTGTAGATTCCTGTCGGAACCTCATTCGCTGCCTCGAGCCCGCCGAGATCTACACGAGCGCGCTCGACTTGCTGCTTCAGCACCTTCCGCGCCAGCGCGGACTCGCCCTATTCCATCGCCGCTCGATCCCAACCGACGGCATCGCATTTCGGGGCTTCTCGGAATTGGAGGTGCGCGCTCTTCGGGATGCTCTGATCGGCGACAAGCCGATCAACATCGATGCGGTTTCAACCGTCGCAGTTCTCACGGAGGGGCCAGTTCAAAACATCTTGCGCGACGTCGGAATCGAGTGTGGCACGGTGGCCGCGGTTCCGTTGCGCGGTAGCGACAAGGAGATTGGCGTCTTGTGGCTGTTCGAAGACGGTCGACCCTTCGGGACCGCGGAACTCGATCGCGCGAAGCTGATCGCCGGGCATGCCGGGCTCGCGCTCAGCAACGCCGAGCGGTACAACGAAGCGAAGGATCGAGCGTTCATCGATGACGTGACCGAGGTCTACAACGCACGTTACTTGCTGCAGGCAGCAGACCGCGAGATTCACCGCGCCGATCGCTACGGCAACTCGATGACGGTGTTGTTTCTCGATCTCGACCGCTTCAAGCTGGTGAACGACCAATACGGTCATCTAGTCGGTTCGCGCGCACTTCGCAGACTCAGCGAAGTGCTCTTGACCTGTATCCGCCAAGTAGACACTTTGGCGCGTTACGGGGGCGATGAATTCACGATCCTGCTCCCGGATACCCGCCATGATGTCGCGCTCGACATTGCCGAACGAATCCGAAAACTGGTGGAGGAGACGTTGTTCGAAGCGGGCCGGGACACGCCGTTCCGTTTGAGCATCAGCATTGGCGTCGCGACGTTTCCCGAGCACGGACGGGATCGGAGCAGCTTGCTCGACGCCTCCGACAAGGCGATGTACCGGGCCAAATCGCTCGGTCGAAACTGCGTCTGCTCCGCGGCCGATCTCTGAGCCCGAAATCGGTCTCGCGGCCTGGGCTCATTGACAATTGACGCCTCGCTCTGCTAAGCAAGTCCGCGATTTCACTCGACTTTTCTATTGATTCAAGAGTCTCGAGGAGCGCGGTGACGCGAGCGGGTTCTGAACTCGACCGGATGGGAAGCCTGCGCCGCACCCACGCGTGCGGGGCGGTGAGTGCCGCCGATGTCGGCAGCGAGGTCGTCGTTGCGGGGTGGGTACACCGCCGGCGTGACCACGGCGGCGTGATCTTTGTCGACCTCCGCGATCATGGTGGGCTCGTTCAAGTCGTGTTTCGCCCCGAGGAATCGGCCGAGAGCCACGAACGCGCCGGAGAATTCCGCTCCGAGTACGTGATCCTCGCGCGCGGAATCGTTCAACGGCGGACGCCGGACACCATCAATCCGAAGATGGCTACGGGCGAGATCGAAGTGGTCGCCGAGGAAGTGCGCCTGCTGAATCGGGCAACGCCGCCGCCCTTTCCGTTGGAGGATGACCCCGGCGTCGATGATTCGACCCGGATGCGGTATCGGATTCACGACCTCCGCAGGGCGCCGCTGCAGCGAAATCTGCGCATTCGCCACGCGCTCTACCAGGCGACTCGCCGGATCCTCTGCGAGCAGGATTTTCTCGAGATCGAAACGCCGATGCTCACGAAGTCGACGCCTGAGGGAGCCCGCGACTTCCTGGTTCCGAGTCGACTGCAGCCCGGCGAGTTCTACGCCCTCCCGCAATCGCCGCAGCTCATGAAGCAGCTCTTGATGGTTGCCGGTCTCGACCGTTATTTCCAGATTGTCCGCTGCTTTCGCGACGAAGATCAGCGCGCCGATCGACAGCTCGAATTCACCCAGATCGATCTCGAGATGTCGTTTGTTGGCGTCGAAGATGTGCTGACCGTCCTCGAGAAACTGACCTCGGGCGTCTTCTCGGACGTCATCGGAGTTGAGATTCCGAGGCCGTTTACGCGGATCTCCTATGCGGATGCGATGGCTCGCTATGGATCCGATCGCCCCGACACCCGAATTCAGCTCGAACTCGTCGACCTGAGCGACGCGTTTCAGGAGAGCGAATTCCGGGCGTTTCGCGCCGCGATGGATGCCGGCGGTATCGTGAAATGCCTACCGATTCACGATGCCCAGGAGCTGGGTCGCGGCGCGGTGGACCGTCTCGAAAAATTCGTGAAGAAAGAACTGGGAGCGAAGGGGCTCGCGTGGATCCGCGTCGCTGACGACGGTTCCTGGCAATCGCCGATCGTGAAATTCTTCTCCGATGCGGAACGCGCGGCGATCTTGGAGCGAACCGATGCTCGGCCGGGATCACTGCTGTTCTTCCAGGCCGATGATGCGACCCGCGCCAACGGGGTTCTCTCTCGCCTCCGCACAGATCTCGGCCGCCAGCTCGGGCGGGTGGACGATCGAGCTTGGGACGTGCTCTTCGTCGTCGACTTTCCAGTTTTTCAGCGAGACGACGAAGGTGGGCTCACTTATGTCCACCAACCCTTCGTTGCGCCGGTCGAGGAAGACATCCCGCTGCTCGCGACGGCGCCCGAACAGGTGCGCGGGACGCACTACGACGTGGTCGTCAATGGCGTCGAGCTCGGCTCGGGGAGCCTCCGTAATCATCGCTCGGATGTCCAGCGGCGCATTCTCGAGGTCATCGGGTATTCGAAGCAGGAGGCCGAGGCGCGCTTTGGTTTCCTGTTCAATGCACTCGATTCGGGCGCACCGCCACACGGGGGCTTTGCGTACGGGCTGGATCGGTGGGTCATGGTGTTGGCGGGCGCCGACAACCTGCGCGACGTGATCGCATTTCCGAAGACCCAACGCGGACAAGATTTGCTGATGGGCGCGCCTACGGTGGTAGACGCGGATCAACTCGACGAGCTTCGGATTCGGCTCGCTCCGCCTCCGAAACGCGAAGGCTGACTGCCAGGGCCCGATCGACCCTTCTCTCGCCGTCTGGGATGGCGAGTTAAACAAGGATTGCTTATATCGCATCCCCCATGACGAAATACACACATCTAGAATCCCCCGTTTCCGGAACCAAGGTCACGAGGGACGCGAACGGAAATCTCAGCGTCCCCAACGATCCCATTGTCCCCTTTATCGAAGGAGATGGAATCGGGCCCGATATCTGGGCCGCGTCGGTCCGGGTCTTCGACGCGGCGGTTGCGGCAGCTTATGGCAGCGAGCGCGAAATCCACTGGTACGAGATCTACGCGGGTGAGAAGGCCAATGAGGTCTACGGGCCGAACACCTGGCTTCCCGAAGACACCATCAACGCCATTCTCGACTACAGCCTCGCGATCAAGGGGCCCCTCACGACGCCCGTTGGTGGGGGGATTCGATCGATCAATGTGCGTCTGCGCCAGGTGCTCGATCTCTACGCATGCGTGCGACCCGTCCGCTGGTACGAGGGCGTTCCGTCTCCGATGAAAGAACCCGGCAAGCTGGACGTGGTGATCTTCCGCGAGAACACGGAAGACGTCTACTCCGGAATCGAGTTCGAGCAGGGAACACCGGAAGCCAAGAAGGTGATCGATTTTCTCAACACTGAAATGGGTCAATCGGTTCGCGAGGATTCTGGCATCGGCGTCAAGCCGATCAGTGTGTGGGCCACCGAGCGCCTCGTCCGCCGAGCGATCGAGCACGCGCTCGAGCACGGCCGTGAAAGCGTCACGCTAGTCCACAAGGGCAACATCATGAAGTTCACCGAGGGCGCCTTCCGCGATTGGGGCTATGCGCTGGCGAAGAGAGAATTCCGGAATCAGATTGTCACGGAAGAAGAACTCTGGGACGATTTCGAAGGCAAGCTCCCGGCCGGTAAGGTCTTGATCAAGGATCGGATTGCGGATGCGATGTTCCAACAGCTGCTGCTGCGGCCCGATGAATACGATGTTCTGGCGACGCTGAACCTGAACGGCGACTATCTCTCCGACGCCTGCGCGGCCCAGGTGGGCGGGCTCGGAATTGCGCCGGGTGCGAACATTGGCGATCGCGCGGCGCTCTTCGAGGCGACCCATGGAACGGCGCCCAAATACGCGGGGCAGGACAAGGTGAACCCCGGTTCCGTGATACTGTCAGGCGTGATGATGCTCAAGTACATGGGTTGGAATGAAGCTGGAACGCTGATCGAAGGCGCCATCAAATTGGCGATCAAACAAAAACGTGTGACCTACGATTTCGAACGTCAGATGGATGGAGCCACGCTGGTCTCGTGCAGCGGCTTCGCCGACGTGCTGATCGAAAACATCAAAAAATCCTAGACGCCCGGCCTGGTCGGTCGGAGCGAAACCAATGGAGAATCCCCCATGCGCAACAAGATCGCCTTGATCGGCGGCGGAAACATCGGAGGTGTACTCGCCGAGCAGATCGCCTACCGAGAACTCGGTGACGTCGTGATTTTTGATGTTGTCGAGGGCCTTCCCCAGGGCAAGGCTCTCGATATGGCCGAGGGCGCTCCGGTCGTCGGGGCGGACGTCCGGATCTCCGGCACGAACAGCTACGAGGGCATTGCGGGTGCGAATCTCGTAATCGTCACGGCGGGCCTGGCCCGCAAGCCGGGCATGTCGCGCGACGATTTGCTGGCCACGAATCTCAAGATCATGAAGCAGGTGGCGGAGGGAGTTCGGGACCATGCGCCCGACGCCTATGTGATCGTGGTCTCCAACCCGCTCGACGCGATGGTGTACACGTTCAAGGAAGTCTCTGGTTTTCCCAAGAACCGCGTGGTTGGGATGGCTGGCGTGCTCGATTCGACGCGCCTCCGGAGTTTCGTCGCTTGGGAGCTCGACGTTTCGGTCGAAGACGTGACGGCTCTGGTACTCGGAGGACACGGCGACACCATGGTGCCGCTGGTTCGCTACTGCACGGTGGCGGGAATTCCCGTCGATCGTTTGCTCTCGGCGGAGAAGATCAACGCGATCGTCGAGCGCACCAAGGCGGCGGGCGGCGAAGTCGTCGCGCTACTCAAGACCGGTTCGGCGTTCGTTTCTCCGGCTGTTTCCGCAATTTCGATGGCCGAGTCGATTCTCAAGGACAAAAAGCGCGTACTCGCGTGCGCGTGCCTCTGTGAGGGCGAGTACGGAGTCGACGGACTCTACGTGGGCGTCCCCTGCGTGCTGGGCGCTGCCGGCGTTGAAAGGATCATCGAGGTGGAACTCAACGCGGAAGAACAGAAGATGTTCGACGCATCGGTCGAGCATGTGCGAACGCTCGTTGAGCAGATTCAGCTGTGAACGTTCACGAATATCAGGCCAAAGAGCTGCTGCGCGAGTACGGCGTGCCCGTTCCGGAGGGCACGCTGGCCACGACGCCTGCCGAGGCGGAGGCCGCCGCCCGCGCTTTGTCGGGTGACGTCGTCGTCGTCAAGGCGCAGGTTCACGCGGGTGGGCGCGGCAAGGCGGGTGGCATCAAGATCGCGAAGTCTGCGAACGAGGCCAAGCACTTCGCGAGTGAAATCCTCGGTATGACCCTGCGCTCGCATCAAACGGGTCCTGAGGGGAAGGTCGTGCGCAAGGTCTACGTCGAAGCGGGCTCGGAGATCGACTCGGAGTTCTACCTGGCGGTGGTCTTGGACCGAGCCACAGAGAAGTTGGCGATCATCGCGTCCACCGAGGGCGGGATGGAGATCGAAGAAGTTGCCGACCGGAGCCCGGAGAAGATCCTTACGATCGCCGTCGACCCCAATGTCGGACTCGCCGACTATCAGGTGCGCGAGGTCGGCTTCAGTCTCGGTTTCGACATGGACCGAATCGCGAAGCTCGCGCCCCTTCTCCAGGCGCTCATGAGGCTATTCGTCGAGAAGGATGCCTCGCTGGTCGAGATCAACCCGCTCGTCGTCACGAAAGGCGGTGACCTGGTCGCCCTCGACGCCAAGCTCAACTTCGATGACAACGCGCTCTATCGCCATCCGGAAATCGCGAAACTTCGCGACCCCGATGAAGAGGACCCGCGGGAGCGCGAGGCCAGGGAAATCGACCTCGCCTACGTGGGCCTCGATGGGAACATCGGGTGCATGGTCAACGGAGCTGGGCTCGCGATGGCGACGCTCGACGTGATCAATGTCTGTGGTGGAAGTCCGGCCAACTTTCTCGACGCAGGGGGTGGAGCCGACAAGGACAAGGTGCGGGACGCGTTCAAGCTGATTCTCAGCGATCCCAGCGTAAAGGCGATTCTCGTGAACATTTTCGGTGGGATCGTGCGTTGTGACTTGATCGCCGAGGGTGTCGTCGCCGCCGCGAGTGAGCTTGGCCTCGAGGTTCCGCTGATCGTGCGGCTGCAGGGCAACAGTGCAGCAGAGGGGCGCGCGATTCTCGCCGACTCCGGATTGAACATCACGCCCGTCGAGACTTTGCGGGACGCGGGAGAGGCCGCCGTGGCGGCAGCCAGCGGCGGGGGGAGCTAGCGATGTCGATACTCTGCGATAAATCAACCAAGCTTCTCATCCAGGGTCTCGGCCGAATGGGCCGCCTTCACGCGAAGCTCTCGATCGAGTACGGAACCCAGGTAGTCGGAGGCGTCGCGCCCGGCAAGGGCGGGCAGCTGATCGACGGGATTCCGGTCTTCGATACCGTGCGCGAAGCGGTGAAGGACACCGGAGCCAATGCTTCGGTGATCTTCGTTCCGCCGCCCGGAGCGGCAGACGCTGTACTCGAAGCCGCAGCGGCGGGGCTCGAGTTGGCGGCCTGTATCACCGAGGGAATTCCCGCGATCGACATGTTGCGTGCAAAGCGGGCGCTCGCGGGATCGCCGATGCGACTGATCGGCCCGAACTGTCCCGGCGTGGTCACGCCCGGGCAGTGCCGGATTGGGATCATGCCCGCCGAAATCACGCGGCCGGGCCCGGTAGGGGTCGTCTCGCGTTCAGGGACACTCACCTACGAGGCCGTGGACCAACTCTCCCGGCTCGGCATTGGCCAAACGACCTGCCTCGGGATTGGCGGCGATCCGATCATAGGAACGACCTTCATCGATGCCCTGGCGCTGTTCGAAGCGGACCCCGCCACCAAGGCGATCGTTATGATTGGTGAGATTGGCGGCTCCGCGGAGGAAGAGGCCGCCGACTTCATCAAGGGGCAGATGAAGACGCCTGTCGTGGCCTTCATCGCCGGTCAGAATGCACCGCCCGGGAAGCGAATGGGCCACGCGGGTGCGATCATCGCGGGCGGCAAGGGAAGGGCGAGTGACAAGATGGCCGCCCTGGAGGCCGCGGGGGTGGTGGTGTCGCGCTCGCCCGCCGAGATCGGATCCACGCTCGCCGAGAGCGTTCCGGGGTTGAGCCAGTAGCCTCAGCGGAAGAAGTCGCCGAATATGCGATTGAAATGGTCCATTGGCCCCGGGCCCGTCACTCGGGCATCCTTGGACCGATTGCCACCCAGGAGATTGTGCCGTGCACGCGCTTGTTCACGAATTGACGCTCCTCCAGGAGCGAGACGGCTGGCTGAGCGAGCCCGAGTTGGAGGCGCTCGCGAAGCGGTTGGGTTTGCCGCTGCACCGACTCGAAAGCGTCTCGACCTTCTACACCCATTTCCGGCGCACGCCCCCGAAGCGTGTCGAAGTGGCGGTGTGCCGCGACCTCTCGTGTGAGATGGCCCGGGGCGGCGAAGCGGCCGAGCGGTTGCGCACCGCTTTGGCAGGGCGCGACGACGTCGAGATCCGGGAGATTTCGTGTCTCGGACGCTGTGATCGCGCACCCGCGGCGTTCGTCGGCCACGCCGTTGTTTCGACGACCGAAACGGACGATGTCGTCGCGATCGTCGATGGAGGACCCGTGGGTCCGGATGTTCGACCCACGCCGAACTGGGGGGAAGCCGAAGTCTACCGGGATGCCGGGAATCGCTATGACACCCTGCGGTCGGCGCTCGGAGGCGCGCGGTCTGTGCTCTCCGAAACCCTCGAGGCTTCCGGTTTGCGGGGCATGGGCGGGGCTGGTTTTCCCACCGGCAAAAAATGGTCGCTCGTGGCAAGCGAATCATCTACACCGAAATACGTCGTCTGTAACGCCGACGAGAGCGAGCCGGGAACCTTCAAGGATCGGGACGTGCTGCGCGACCTGCCGCACCTGGTGATCGAGGGGATGGTGCTCGCGGCGTACTGTGTCGGTGCAGAGCGCGGTTGGGTCTTCATTCGACACGAATACGAGCCCGAGCGCGTGGCATTGCAGGTGGCGATCGATGCGGCCTACGCGGCGGGCGCACTCGGGAAGAACCTCTTCGGCAGCGATTTCAGCTTCGAGCTGAAAATATTTGTCTCGCCCGGGGGGTACATCCTGGGCGAAGAGACCGCGCTGCTCGAATGCATGGAGGATCGCCGCGGAGAACCGCGCAACAAGCCGCCATTTCCCGGCGTCGAGGGACTCTGGAACCAGCCGACGTTGATCAACAACGTCGAGACCTTTGCGCATGCCACGGGCATCCTGCACCACGGTGTCGACTGGTGGCGTTCGCTCGGAGAGTCGGACCACGCAGGGCATAAATTCATCAGTGTCAGTGGCGATGTGGAGCGGCCGGGCGTCGAGTTGGTCCCGATGGGATCGACTCTCGGTGAGCTTCTCGAGCGTTGTGGGGGGATGCGCGATGGGCAGCGTTTGATCGCGATTGCACCGGGTGGCGCGTCGAGCAATTTTCTTCCGCCGGACAAACTCGACATCGCGATCGATTTCGGCACGCTCGAAGCCGCCGGCTCGATGCTCGGTTCGGGCGCTGCGGTGTTCGTCGGAGAATCTACGGATCTGCTGGAGGCGGGGCGCAGTGTGACGCGTTTCTTCCGCAATGAATCCTGTGGCAAGTGCGTGCCCTGCCGAGTTGGAACGGAGAAGGCGGTCAAGATGCTGGAGTCTTTTGACAACATCTCGGACGAGCAGCAGAGCGAACTCGAACAGCTCCACGCGACGCTCGCGCGCACGAGCATATGCGGCCTGGGGCAGGTTGCACTGGGGCCACTGCTGTCGATCCTGAACAATTTTCCGGCGAAGAATCGGCGGAGCTGACGCGTGGGCGCGGCCGGAATCGTACTTTGCGGCGGAAAGTCGTCTCGCATGGGTCGCGCCAAAGCGTGCTTGCCCTGGCGCGGGCAGCCGATGGTCGCGCACGTCGTCTCCATTCTGCGCCCGATCGTCGACGATGTCGTCGTGGTCGCCTCTGATGCGCTCGAACTACCCGCATTGGATGCGCGCGTGGTCCGCGACCGCGAACCCGCACTCGGCCCGTTGGCGGGTATTCGCGAGGGGCTCGAGGAAATCGATTCCGATTTCGCGTTCGTGACGGGAACAGACGTGCCGTTTCTCTCGCCGGATTTCGTGAAAGCGCTGCTCTCGTACGGATGCGCGGCTGCACCGGAGATCGACGGGCACGTGCAGACCTTGGCCGCTGTATATCCGCGCGCCGCGTCGCAGCGAATCGCCGCAATGCTCGCAGCGGGGCAGGCGCGCCCACTGCGGCTTCTCGAAGAACTCGATTATCGAAAGGTTTCGGCGAGTGAATTGCCCGACCCGCAGTCCGTGCGCGGTTTCAATACGCCCGCGGAGTACCTCGCTGCGGTTCGGGAATTCGAAGCTCGGCCGACCGCGATTCTCGAGTTCCAGGGGCTGGCGCGGTCGGCGCTGGGGAAGAGCGAAATCGAGGTTCCGGTGGGCACGATCGGTGATGTTCTCGCGCCGCTCCAATCGTCGATTTCAATTCTCGAAGATGACGCCATTGCGGGTCTTTTTTCAGTCTCCCTGAATGGGCGTTCGATCGGGGCGAGCACGGCGATCCCGGTAGGGCCCGGCGAGCGTGTCCGCGTCGTAGACGCGGCGGCGAGACATTGATGGCGACCCGGCAGCGGAGTGTGTCGATTCGCCGCTACAATCGCCGCGATTGCAGGGCTCCTGCGTAAATGGACGGAAATATGATTCAGCTCACGATCGACGGAATTGCGGTCGAGGTACCCGAAGGCACCACCATCTGGGATGCCGCCAGATCTGCGGATATCGAGATCCCGGTTCTCTGCCACGAGCCGCGCATGAAGCCCGTGGGCGTTTGCCGGATGTGCATAGTCGATATCGGTGCGCGAACGCTCGCCGCGTCCTGCGTGCGTCCCTGCGAACCCGGAATGGAAGTCCGCACCGACACGGAAGAGATCGAATCACACCGCAAGACACTCACCGAGCTCTTGATCTGCGATCAGCCACCCCTCGAGCGGGATCCCAAGGAGACGACGGTCGGTGGGAATGATCTGATTGCATTGGCCAGCCGCTACGAGGCGCGCAGGGATCGGTTCCCGTCTGGAAACGGCCGGCCCGAGGACTTGAGTTCGAAGGTAATCGCCGTCAACCACCAGGCGTGCATTCTCTGCGATCTTTGCATCCGAGCCTGCAACGATCTGCAAAACAACGAAGTGATCAGCCGGACCGGCAAAGGCTATGAAACCCGCATCGCTTTCGACCTCGACGTGGCGATGGGGGAGAGCACCTGTGTCTCCTGCGGCGAGTGCGCGGCGGCCTGCCCGACCGGCGCGCTCGTCGATATTCCGGTGTCGGCACCGCTGCGGCCGCGCGAAGAGCTGACTTCGGTTGACAGCATCTGCCCCTACTGTGGCGTGGGATGCGCGATCACCTACCACGTTGACCAGAAGCGCAACGAGATCGTATTCGCTGAGGGCCGCGAAAGCCCCGGCAATCAAGGGCGGCTCTGCGTGAAGGGGCGCTATGGCTGGGACTACGTGCAACACGCGCAGCGTCTGACCGTTCCGCTGATTCGATGCGATGATCGCTACCCGAAGGGGCCGATCTCTCGCGACGTGAGTGGTCAACACGATGGCCGCCGCAAACCCGGTGGACTTGTCGACTACGCGGAGGTGCTCCCCGCATTTAGAGAGGCCAGCTGGGAAGAGGCGCTCGACCTCGTTGCGAGTCGCTTGTCGGGCATTCGCGACACCCATGGCCCGGACGCTCTGGCCGGATTCGGTAGCGCCAAGTGCTCGAACGAAGAGGCCTACCTGTTCCAAAAGCTCGTGCGTACCGCCTTCGGTACCAACAACGTCGATCACTGCACGCGACTCTGTCACGCCTCGAGCGTGGTGGCGCTCTTGGAGGGCATTGGCAGCGGCGCCGTGACCACGACTTACGGGGATATCGCCAACGCCGAGGCTGCTCTGATCGCGGGCTCCAATACGACCAGCAACCATCCGGTTGCAGCATCATTCTTCAAGGAAGCGAGCAAGCATGGTACGAAGCTCATCGTGGTGGACCCGCGTCGACTCGAGATCTCCAATCACGCCGCGTATTACTGCCGCATCAAACCGAGCACCGACGTCGCCTTCTACAACGCGATGATGCACGTGATCATCGAGGAGGACCTCGTCGATCACGCTTACGTGGAAAAGTACACGGAGAACTACGACGCGCTTCGCGAAACGGTCGCGAAGTATCCGCCCGAGCAGGTCGCGAAGGTTTGCGGTATTTCCGCGGAGATGATTCGCGAAGTCGCAATCACATTCGCGAAGGCGCGCTCCGCGATCATCTTTTGGGGAATGGGAATCTCCCAGCATATCCACGGAACCGACAATGCCCGCTGTCTCATCGCGCTCGCACTGCTGACGGGAAATATCGGCAAGCCCGGCTCGGGTCTGCATCCGCTGCGCGGGCAGAACAACGTTCAGGGGGCGAGTGACGCGGGACTGATCCCGATGGTCTATCCCGACTACCAGAGCGTCGAAGATCCGGAAATTCGCAAGAAATTCGAGCGGTCGTGGGGGAAATCGCTTTCTCCCAAGTGCGGGCTCACCGTTGTGGAGATCACCAAAGGAGCGCTCGAAGGCTCGGTTCGGGGCATGTACATCATGGGCGAGAATCCGTTCCTTTCGGATCCCAACGCCAACAAGGTTCGCAAAGCGCTCTCCAATCTCGATTTTCTGGTCGTGCAGGACATCTTTCTCACCGAGACTGCAGAATTCGCGGACGTGATCCTTCCGGCAAGCGCTTTTTTCGAAAAAGAAGGCACCTATACCAACACGGATCGCCGCGTACAGATCGGCCGGCCGACGCTGAAGCCTCCGGGGCAGGCGCGCCTCGATTGGGAGATCATCTGCGACATTTCGACCCGCATGGGTTACCCGATGCACTACCAATCTACCGAAGAGGTTTTTGCGGAATTCGCGGGCCTGACGTCATCCTACGCAACGCTCCGACACAGCAACCTCGGACCGACCGGTAAGCTCTGGCCGAATCCGGACCCTGAGCACGA
>SMVA01316428.1_pt1 | contig 39541 bp, 37 predicted proteins | sample 2456451 | NCBI WGS metagenome assembly SMVA01 (sample SAMN11095933, study PRJNA526329) | marine sediment metagenome | biome: Marine sediment; feature: Surficial sediment; material: Deep marine sediment; isolation source: Hadal surficial sediment | place: Pacific Ocean | collected 2014-05 | depth...
AAAGCCTCCACCCCATTCTCGAGCCCTAGGAGCGCGACCCGGTGGGTCGTGCGACGCTGCAAGCGAATCCGTAAGGATTCGCCCGCTAGGAGCGCGACCCGGTGGGTCGTGCGACGCCGCAAAGCGAATCCGAAAGGATTCGCCAGCCACCGCGACATCCCAGCAGCTCTCCGCAGAGGAAAATCATGATTCGCGCCCTCGTCTTCGACTTCGACGGGTTGATCCTCGACACCGAAACCAGCGTCTACGAAGCCTGGCGGATCGTCTACGAAGAACACGACCAGGTGCTTCCGAAGGATCGCTGGTTGAAGAGGATCGGTACCGACGGATCCGGATTCGATCCGCTGGCCGAACTCTGTGAGCGGGTCGGCGAGACCCTGGACGCGGAGAAAATCCGAAGCAGACGCATGGCGTTCCACCGAGCCCACATCGCGAAGCTCGATCAGATGCCGGGCGTGCGTGCGTGCCTCGAGTACGCGCGAGCGAAATCGATCGGCACCGCGATCGCTTCGAGTTCGCCCAACGACTGGGTGAGCGGCCATATCGAACGGTTGGGATTGGCCCACTTCTTCGACGAGGTGGTCACCGCCGAGCAAGTGGAAGCCGCGAAGCCTGCACCGGATCTCTACCTTCGCGCTACCGAGCTCCTCGGTGTGGACCCTGCTGACGCGATCGCGTTGGAGGATTCACCCAATGGCGTCGAGTCCGCAAAGGCTGCGGGCCTCTTCTGCGTCGCGGTGCCCGGACCGATGACGCGAACGCTCTCGTTCCACGCAGCGGACGCCATCCTGGCGTCGCTCGACACGCGCCCTGCTGGCGAGTGGATCGCAGAGGCTGCAGCGGCGCGGCGCGAGCGCCACGCAGATCAACCGGTCAGTTCTCTCCGCTAGCAACCGCCTCGAGCTGCTCGGCAAATTTCGCTGGGTCGGCGGTGGGAAATCCGCACACGTAGTTCTGACACAGGTACACGGTGGTCTTGCCACCGCGAGCGATTCGATCCTTGAGCAGCGGATTGATCTCTGCGTGCTTCTCGAGCTGCTCGTCCTCGGTAGCGGCAACGAGTACGCGGTTGGGGTAGAACGTGGCACGCACCGGTGCGAGCATCGCGTCGAGGCCACTCTTGTCGGGTGGTACGATCAAAACGATCTCCACGCGCTTGCTCAGGTAGAAATCCAGCGCTAGCAGCATCTCTGAAATCGCAGTCGGCTGGCTGTCCAGGAGATCGCCGAAGGCCGAGAAGATCGGGATCACCATATCGCTGTATTGGTGCTCGCCCGTGAGTTCCGCGAGTCGCAGCAAGTTGAGGGCTGCGACTGAATTCCCAGATGGAATCGCGCCATCCCGGCTCGGCTTTTCACGCGCGAGCAAGGCGTCGGCGTTGTCGGCTGTCTGGAAGTAGCCTCCTCCGAGCGCATCGACGTAGTGGGCGTCCAACGTCGACTGGAGGCTGAGGGCTGCGTACAACCAGCGGGGCTGGGTATCCACTTCGTACAGGTCGATGAGGCCGGCGATCAAGAACGCGTAATCCTCGAGGAATGCGGGGCCATCGGCGCGGCCCCCTAGATAGACCCGACGCAGCACTCCATTGTCTTCCATCTCGTCGAGGATGAAGCCCGCCGCGCGCGCAGCGGACGCCACGTAGCGCTCTTCGTCGAACGCGAGCCCCGCGCGTGCGAAGGCGCTGATCATCAACCCATTCCACGAAACCAGTATCTTGGAATCGCGCAGCGGCGATGCGCGTTGACTCCGCACCTCGTAGAGGCGGGTGCGGGCGCGATCGAGCGCGCCGTCGAGCGCTGCTGTGGACATCCCGAGTTCCGAGGCAACCTTTTCACGGCTGCGCCAGGCGTGAAGGATGTTTCGCCCCTCGTAATCTCCGCGCGGCGTCACGCCGTAGTAGGCGGTCACGATCTTTGCGAGATCCGCACCCAGTGCCGACTGAATTTCTGCCGGTGTCCAGGTAAAGAACCACCCCTCCTCCATCTCGCCACTGCCGTTGAGACTGTCCGCGTCCGTCGCCGAATAGAACGCGCCTTCGCTCGAGGTCATTTCGCGCTCCACGTAGTCGAGGATCGAGCGGCTGATGGCGGCGAAATCTGCACGCTTGGTCAGCTGCGCGGCTTCGAGATACGCAACTGCCAACAGCGCGTTGTCGTAGAGCATCTTTTCGAAGTGGGGGACGAGCCAGCGCGCATCCGTCGAGTAGCGGTGAAAACCACCACCCACATGATCGTAGATTCCACCCGCCGCCATCTTCTCGAGCGCCAACGTCGCGAGCGTCAGCGCGTCCTTCTCCCCGGTGAGCCGGTAGTGGCGCAACAAGAAGCGCAGCGGAACCGAAGATGGAAACTTCGGCTGCCCGCGGTTACCGCCCCACTCCCGATCCGCCGACCGCGCAGTCATTGCCAACGCGAGATCGAAAACCGACCGATCCGGTACGCGCGATTCCAGCGCGGATTGACCGGCGAGCTGCTGCTGGATGGCACTGGTGATCTCTTTCGAAAGTTTGGAAATCCGCTCGCGGTCGTTCGTATAGGCTTCGTTGATCCGGCGGAGGACATCGAGAAAACCCGGGCGCCCACTGACGGAACGCGGTGGAAAATAGGTCCCACCGAAAAAAGGCTCGCGATCGGGAGTCAGCCAGACGTTCAGCGGCCAGCCGCCGTTCTTTCCCATCGCGTGCACCGCCGCCATGTAGACGGCGTCGATATCAGGTCGGGCCTCACGGTCGACCTTGATGGAGATGAAGTGCTCGTTCAGATACGAAGCCGCGGCGACGGTATCGAACGACTCCTCTTCCATCACGTGGCACCAATGACAGGTCGAGTAGCCGATGCTGATCATCACGGGCCGACCCAGGCGCTTGGCGTCCGCGAAGGCTTCGTCGCCCCAGGGATACCAGTTGACGGGATTGTGGGCGTGCTGCTGGAGATAGGGGCTCGCCTCGAGGAGCAGGCGATTGGAATATTCTGGCGAACCGTCGGGGCGCAGATTTCGGGTGCGCGGCTTGTGGTCCGAGGGTCGCGACGCGAGTTCCAATGCGATCTCTTTGCGAATGGCGGGCGGCAACGGTGGTGCGCTCGGCAGCGCCTCGGGAACGCGCGCGAGCTGGGCCGCCGACGGTTTCGCAGCCTCCGCGAACGTCGCAGCGAGACTCGCGAGCAGGAGCGCGAAGCCCAGGGCACTCGCGCGCCGCACCGCCGCGCCGCGCCGCGCCGGGATCGGTCGAATCGACGGCTCCGCGTGTGGGTTGCTGTAAATCACTGTGTTCTCCCATCGCACCGGCTTTCGCGGCGCGCTCCTCCAGCCACTAATGGCCAGCTACATCGAATGGCCAGCCATGTCTAACGGCCAGCTACATCTAACAGTCAGCCACATCTAACGGCCAGCCGCATCTAACGGCCAGCCGCAATTGAGAAGCCAACGAGCACCGCGAAACCGAGCGCCCAAGTGTAGTAGGCAAAGTAGTAGAATCCGCGAGTCTGCAGTAGACGCACGAAAATCCAGATCGCGGCAACGCCAAAGACCAGCGCGGACGCGCCCGCAATCGCGAGCGGCGCGATCACTCCGGAGGGTGCCGAACCGAGTTCCGGGAGGGCGCGTATGGCGGCACCCGAAATCGCGATGACACTCATCAGAAAGGAAAACTCGGCGGCGGCGAGGGGCGCCACCCCGAGCGCGAGGGCCATTGCGACGGTAGCCCCACTCCGCGAGATTCCCGGTACGATGGCGAACGCCTGAGCGCAGCCGATCAACAGAGCGGTCCGCCACCCGAGTCCGCGGAGTTGCGCAGCGGGAGCGGTCTTGCGTGTGCTCCATAGAATTGCGCCCGTGATCAAGAATCCGCCCCCCGCCGTGGCCGGGGACTCGAAGAGGGTGTCCAGGAAATCACCCGCGACCAGTACGAGCAGGACAGCAGGGAGAGTCGCGACGCCGAGCTTCAGGCCGTAGGTCAGCGCTTCTGCATCGCCGCGAATCGCGCCTCCGACCAGTGCTGCAATGCGCTTTCGGTAGAAGATCAATACCGACACCAGCGTCGCTACATGGACGACGATCTCGATGAGAATTCCCTGTTGTTCGGCGCCAAACAGCGCCTGTAACACCACGAGGTGTCCGGAACTCGAAACCGGGAGGAATTCCGTCAAACCCTGGACCAAGCCCAGGATGAACGCTTGCAGATCCGTCAATCTGCCTCCTTGGCAGGGGAAGTCTTCGACTTTCCTTTTCGGCGTCGCGCTCCTGAATGCACATCGACGGCGCCGCTGGCACATCGACGGTGTGTCCGCCGAGTCCCGCCCCCGTCATGAACACACGCGGCGATCCTATCGAATGCGCTGAGCCAGAGGTAGACATCGAGCGCGGGTTCTAGAGAGACACCAGCCGCTGCTTCCAAATAGACACCGGCCACCGGTTCCGAGGCGTCTCCACCGGTAGAAGCCGCGCTTTTGTGGTAGAAACACGCTTGCGCTGCAACGCTCTCGCGCCCACCGATCGCCAATCGATCGAGGAGATCCCGTGATTGTCGCCTGTCTCGATCTGGAGGGAGTTCTGGTTCCCGAAATCTGGGTCGATGTCGCGAAGCGAACCGGAATCGAATCGCTGAAGCGCACCACCCGCGATGAGCCGGATTACGACGTACTGATGAAGCAGCGCCTCGAGATCCTCTCGAAGCACGGTCTGGGCCTGCCGGCGATCCAGGAAGTCATCGCCGAGATGAACCCGCTTCCGGGCGCGGCCGAATTCCTCGACTGGGTGCGCGAGCGTTATCAGGTGATCATCCTGTCGGATACCTTCTACCAATTCGCAGCGCCGCTGATGCGCCAGTTGAACTATCCGACTCTGTTCTGCCACAACCTGGAAGTCGACGATTCGGGGAAGATCGTCGATTACCATCTGCGCCTGCCGGATCCAAAGCGCCGGAGCGTGCAGGCGTTTCGCGATCTCAATCTCAAGACGATCGCAGCGGGCGATTCCTACAACGACACCACCATGTTGCTCGCAGCAGACGCCGGGATTCTCTTTTGCCCACCCGAGAACGTGATCCGCGAATTTCCGCAGCTTCCCGTCACACGAGATTACGAAGAGTTGCGGAAGGCATTTCAAAAAGCAGAGGAAGCCTGCCAATGAGCGAAATCCAGCGAACCATTCTCTCCGCGGGTATCGGCGCTGCGCTGGCTTTGATTGCATTCGGATGTGGTGAATCGTCAGACACCCCGGCGCCGCCGAAAACAGCGGAGCCCGCACCGCCATCCGCCAAGCCTCCCGCCACGGCTCCAGAGGCTCCATCTGATCCAGACACGGTGGTTGAAGCAGACGCAGAGCTTGGAAAAGCCGATTACCAGATCCACTGCGCGTCGTGTCACGGCGCGGCCGGCGACGGAGACGGACCCGTCGCACAGGCCTTGAACCCGAAACCCGCCCGACACAGCGATGGCGCTTATATGAATCCACTCACGAATGACTACCTCTTCAAGGTGATCAAATTTGGCGGCACGTCCGTGGGTAAATCAGCGATGATGGCGCCGCTAGGCGGCTCGCTCTCGGACCAACAGATTCGAAACGTGATCGCGTTCATCCGGTCGCTTGCGGATCCACCCTATCAGCCGTGAAGGCTGGGCCCGAATCGATCAGCAGCGAGAATCCCGGGGCGAACCGATCGACCTCGATGGACCGAGGGCTCGAACCACGAACGAAAACGAGAGCACCCATGGGAGACCAATCATGATCGCGCGCATCGTACTGGCCTTGATCGTCGCAGCCGCACTCGGTTTCGCAACCGGATGTTCCAAGAGTTCCACCACCCAGGCCAGTTTCGGGAGTTCGTCGGACTCGTCATCGAGCCCGTTCAAGTCGTCTTCGAAGAGTTCCTCGGGGGATGACGAGGAAGAAGGGAAAGAAAATGAAACCGCCTTCCAGCGCGACGTGCGCAATTACACGGTCGGATTCGCCCGAAACGCAGACGACTCCGATGTTGCATCCTTTCAGCGCGGCGTCGCTTCCATCGCCGAAGGCTATGGGATCACGAACTGGGAGCAAGCTGAGGGCAGCTTCGTGGCCATCGGACGCGGCATCGGCGAGTCCAAGCTCGACGGGACGGACGCTAAACAACTCGCGGTGACGTTGTCGAACGAAAGCTACGACGATCTGGTCCTCATCCAAACCGGCCTCGAGAGTCGACGCACCCAGTGATCGTCTGGAGGCAGCGAGCACTCACGCTGCTCGCACTGCTGGTCGTTGCACTCGAAGTGAGGGCGAGCGATTTCGAATACCTCTACGTAGAAGCGAACACCGGTAGTTCCGCGGGCGGCCACTTCGCGCTGAGGCTCGACGATTGGGTCTACGATTTCCAGAATGCCGAGCTCGGAACGCTCCGAATGCGGCGTACCGACTACCAGGCGTTCCGCTACCTCTACACCGTTCTCGAGAACCGCACGATGCACATCGCGGGCATCGACGTTCCGCACGAAACGCGCGAAGCAATCTTCGACCGGTTCAATCGCCGCTACCTGATCCAAAACAGCTACTTTTCGCTGCTCGAATCGCTGCGCGGGGACCGCGAATTGATTCGCCGATTGCTCGCTCGCAATGACGACGTTCGGTCTTCAGAGAGCGGCCGCGCCACACCTCCCGAAGGTGGCGCCGCGACGATTGCCGAGAACGAAGGGTACGAAGTTCGAATTCGCGGAGCGGGGTTCTTCTACGACGGCCATTTGAAAAGCGCCGAGGGAGACTCCGCGTCTCTTCGCGATCGACTGGTGGGAGAATCCGCGCCTCTTCGCGCTCTTCGAGACCGCCTGGAGTCGGACCAAGGGAAGACCTACCTGAAGAACCAGATTGCCGCGTTGGAGCGCGCAGCGGAAAACCTATCGCCATCTATAGAGGCGGGCTCGACGGTGGTGGATCGGGATTCCCAACCCGAATCCAGCTATCACTTCTCGGATCGCTACCAGGACCTCGGCGCGAAGATCGTCGCGCTCCGGGCACTCGAGAATGCGACACCGATTCAGCCAAGCGCACGCATCGTCCCCAGTGGCGACGAATACGAACTCAGCGATGCCGAGCGCAGTCAGGTTCGCGCCTTCGCGGAACGACTCGAAGATCACCTCGCAAGGCTCGTCACCTCGAAGCGCCCCGATTGGGGTTACTCGCTGCTGCTCGGAATGGCGCGACTCCAGACCCTGAGCGAATCACTCGAGGTGGGGCGCTGGGTGGTTCTCGACTCGGTCCCCGAAACGCCGGCATTCCACTCGCAACGTGCGGTGCGACGCCGCGCCCCCTACATCATCGAGTTGGACGAACGGGCGAGCGCGGCCTTCCTCGAGGCGCGGACCCATTTCGCGACCACGCCAGAACCCGGCGAGCCCGCCCTCGCCTGGCTCGAAGAGTCGATCAATCGCTACGCAGCCTTCCAACGCGGTTTCGCGCTCAATCTGGCGATCCCCCGCTACGAAGGCGGATTGTTGCCAGATCGGATGGCGACCCCTCCCGGGCTCCCACTCCCCGAAGTCGATCTGCAAACACTTCGACGCGCCGCCGAGATCGCAAAGACGCGGGAGCGCGCCCACCTGAACGCCCTGAAGCAAACCTTCGGCTATCAGCTCGTTTCCAACAACTGCGTAACGGAAATCTTCGCGACGCTGAACGAAAAATGGGATCCGGCGGAGGCCGGTACTCGAACCCAGAAGGACGACGACCCGGAAAGGCTGCTGGATTTCATCCCCGTCGTCGCCTACCGAAAGGTACTCGCCGCACATGCCGACGCCGAGACGAGTGAAATTCCGTCCTATCGAAGGGTGCGGCTCGAGGCGATGTACGAAGGCGAAAATGATCTCGGCGTGTATCTCCGAGAGTCGAATACCCTGACCTCCACCATCTACCGGCGTAACGATCTCGAGCCCTTCTTTCTCTTCTTCACAGAAGACGCACTTCCCCTCCGGCCCGTCTACGGCATCTTGAATTTCACAACGGGCATCGGCGAGATGCTGCTCGGTGTGTTACGCGCACCTTGGGATCGAGGTCGGATGTTCACTTCCGGCCTCAAGGGTGCCGCCTACAGCCTCCCAGAACTCTTATTCGTCAACCTCCGCAAGGGCATTCTGGAGTACGCGCCGGGCAAAACGCCGCGCACCCGAAGGCGCCCCGCGCAGCTTGCAGCATTCCATTCCTGAGCTCTATCCCTGAGTCCGATTCCTGATCGGACGTGCCTGTCGAGCTGCTTTTCGGATCAACAACTCGCCTACCTGTGGTGTAACACATTATTTTTACAACGAAAAATAGGCGCTAGTCGATTCCGTAAAATCGCTCTTGCCAACAACGCGTTCAGTAGATGATAATTGGGCAGTTCCACCGGAGTGGAAGCTTCTACCCTATCCGCGACCGGGTAAGAGTTGACTCTCTTACTCGGTCGTAGTCGGTTGAATTATGATCCCCCAGACCTGCCAGAACCGGCTGCTTGTTTCGAAAAACCGGCTGCTGGTTTTGGGCTTCTGGCACTGCAGATGTGCGCTCGTGATCGCTGCGGTGCTCTTGATTTATCCCGCCTCGGCTCAGGTTACCGCCAACCCCGACGAAGACACCCTGGCGACGGAAGCCGATCCAGCCACCGAGCCGATGGAAATCGAGGAAATCCCCGTCACAGGCGACGATGTGGCCTCGTCGCAAAAGTACCTGACCGCACTCGCTACTACCGGCGATCTGCAAGCCCTATCGATCAAAGACATCACCGAACTCGCCAATTACACGCCAAACCTCGAGATCAACACCGCCTTTGCGGCCTCGAACCCAACCATCTTCATCCGCGGCGTTGGCCTGAAAGGCTACAACTCGAATGTGCCGGGAGCGGTCGCCGTCTACCAGGATGGCATCAACATCAACTCGCCGGTCATTCAGTTCGGCCAGCTCTTCGACATCGACGGAATTGACGTGCTGCGCGGACCGCAGGGGAGCATCAACGGCCGCAACGCCACCGCGGGCGCAATCATGATCCACTCGGCGCTTCCAGACGGCGAGTTTGGCGTCTCCACCAGCCTCACCTACGGCAACTACGACAACAAAGAGGTCGAAGCCGCGATCAACGTGCCGCTGATCGAAGACATGCTCTCGATGCGCGTGGCGGGCAAAGCACGCTGAAGAGACGGTTACACGAAGAACCAGTGCGCGGGTTGGAACCCCGAGACGTTCGGTTTCAGGAGGGTCGACGCGGATACCACCGGGAGCCTCTATGAGGCGCTGATACCCGTCGGGCAGTACGAATTCAATGCGATGACTGGGGAATATGAGCTGCGAGCGGCCAAGTGGCTGAAGGGAAACGGCAGCCCCGCGCCACAGGACGCCTACCTCTTCTTGAACGAGGATTTGGCGATCGGCCGTGGCGTTCCTAATGGGGATAAAGTTTGGCAAATCACCTCCGGCGTGCTCGTAAACACTGAAGCCAAACCGCTCAGACTCGCCGAGGACCTCATCGATTCAAACGGCGATCCGGTCTTTTTTTTCGATGAATCCGAAGGAATCATGAAGCAAGCGGTGGCAGGCACGCGGGTTGCCCGCCAGGGGGCTTTACTGTCGATCCGGGACACCGACCAGATCTGCATCTTGCGACCCCCTGGGCAGATCGTGACGCAAGTCGGAGCAAGCAACCCCAATGTTGCGGGCGATCCCAGTTGGGCCGAAGGGATTTGGCGACCCGACAGGATCCAACCGGGCCTCGAGCACTTCGCAGATCTCAATCGCTGGACGAACAAAATCGACAACTGGGCGGCGCGGATGGTTCTGCTCTTCACGCCGCGGGACAACATGGAATGGATGTTCAACGTCCACGGCACCCAGAACCGCGGCGACTCTTTCCACGCACAGATGCTCGGCGCAACAACAAGGCACGAAATTCCAGGTTTCTTTGAACAGACTCAAGATGGCTTCTCCGATAACAGGGCCGCGATTAATTCAGGTTTCAGACTCGGGGAGGGCGTCCGACACGTCAGAGGCGTCGTACCGTCCGGCAGTCCGCCGGTCATCAACGGCGAAGGCGGCGGAAATCCCTACTCGGGATTCTACTCGGCGGATGGGAGCAACGATCTTGACGCCTGGGGGATCAACGGGCGGGGTTTCTGGGATCTCGGAGCGGTCGTCATCACCCTGCTCTACGACTACGAATGGTACGACCGCGTCGTCGAGGACGAAGGAGACGCAAACCCGCTCAGAATTTTTCCATCCATCCGGTCCGACAACGCCTGGCAGACGACCGAGGAACTGCGCATCGAGAGCGAGGGCGAGCGCTACAAGTGGACCACGGGATTCTTTTTCCTCTACGAGGAATTCACCGCGAACAACTTCTTTTTCGATCCGAAACAATACGTTGCGATCAAGGAGGGTTCTTCACAGAGACTCACGAGCTGGGCGCCCTATGCGGCCGGCGAAATCGAGCTGGTCGAAGAGGGTGCGATCCCGGGCATCTACCAACTCACAATCGGCGCGGGCGTGCGTTACAACCAGGAGAAGAAAGAATTCTCTCTCGCGAGCTCGGCGATTGGGACCGACTCCGGAGCCCTGGTCATCAACCTTCCCGAAGAAGCCCGGGAGGCGACCTGGAAAGAGTGGACGGGCAATGTTCAACTCAGCTACACGCCGTTCTCCAATCAATACGGCACCCTGCTCTCCTACGTGAGCTACGGCCGTGGCTTCAAGAGCGGGCATTTCAACGCGGATCTGACGATTATTGGCGGCTTTCCCGATCAGGAAATCGACCCGGTCGAGCCCGAATTCAACGATGCGGTCGAAATCGGCATCCGAAGCCGCTGGTTCGACGATCGGGTGAACCTCAACGCGGCGGTCTTCCGGTATTGGTACCAGGACCTACAGGTCTTCGACATCGTGAACGAAGTAGGAAAAATGCCGATCCCAAAGCTGCTCAACGGCGATGCCGAGATCAGGGGTGCCGAAGCGGAGCTGCAAGTCAGACCGGTCCCGGGACTCCTGATATCGGCGAATTTTGGTTGGCTCGACACCGAATTCAAAGAGTTCAAGGTGACGAAGACCATCCTGACCCGTCGCGGTGCGCCCACGCCGCACGTGTTCGACTACGAGGGGAATGCGATCGTAGGGGCGCCGGAGTGGAACTTCGCGGGAATTGCAGAGTTCGAGATCCCGCTTTTCGGTTGGGGCTCGCTGGTTCCACACTGGGACGTCAACTACCGCTCGAAGGCGTATTTCGATCCGCAGATGATCGATCCCATCTCACAGAACGGCTACTGGATCCACAACGCGCGGATCGCGTACCGAACACCCAACGACCGGCTCGAACTGGTGTTCTGGGTCGCCAACATCTTCGAGCAAGAATACAAGCTCGACGTCTTCGACCTCTCCCGCGAACAAGATACGATCCTCGAGATCTGGGGCGAGCCTCGAACCTACGGGGTGACGCTGTCCCTCAACTGGTGACCCCCTGCTCGACGTCCAACCAGAAATCGACACGCGCGATATGGCGAAACTCGTTCGCGTTCTTCGCATATCCCAGCCAGACCGTCTTCCCCGGTAGTCGCTGCGCAGGGGTAATTTTGGCGAACTGCCATTCAGATCGGGCGTGAAGCACCGTCCGGCAGAAACCATTCGCAGATCCGCCGAACGGCATTCCGATGGCTGAGATCCGCTAGAAAACGAATCGCCCGGAAGGCTCTTGAACGACATTGCTTCTGATTCGAGTACTCGAGGGGTCGTGCGCTCCTAGCTCAAGAAAAGGCGGTAGGCGGGATTCTGGGTCTCGTCCGTGTAGGGATAGGCGAGTTCTTTCAGGAAGGCCTCGAAGGCTTCGGCCTGTCCGTTCGGGACCTGAATCCCGATGAGCACTCGCCCCACCGCAGCGCCGTGATTTCGATAGTGGAAGAGCGAGAGGTTCCAGTCGGGATGCATCTGGGATAGAAACCGCCCCAGCGCGCCCGGGCGCTCTGGAAACTCGAAGCGAAGCATACGCTCGCCATCGAGCGCATTGACACGCCCGCCCACGAGATGCCGCACGTGAACCTTCGCCATCTCGTTGTCGCTCATATCGACACACGCATACCCAGAGGCTTCGATCTGGGCGAGTAGCTCCACACGCTCCGCGTCTCCGCCGTCGATCTTGATCCCGACGAAAACATGAGCCTCACTCGAATCGACGTAGCGATAGTTGAATTCCGTGACCGTGTGATCGCCGAGCGTTTCACAGAATGACTTGAAACTTCCGGGTCGCTCGGGAATCGTGACTGCGAAGATTACCTCGCGGTGCTCGCCCAGTTCGGCTCGCTCCGATATGTGGCGCAGGCGATGAAAATTGATGTTCGCGCCACTGATGATCGCGACGAGTGCCTGATCCGAGGACCCTCCCCTCTCGACGAACTTCTTGATGCCCGCAACAGCGAGCGCGCCCGCGGGCTCGACCATCGTTCGGGTATCTTCGAAGATGTCCAGAATCGCCGCGCAGATCTCGTCCGTGTCGACGCATACGACCTCATCGACCCGATCGCGCGCAATTCGAAATGGCTCTTCGCCCACCTGCCGAACCGCGACACCATCCGCAAAGATTCCAACGCGATCAAGAACGGTGCGTTCGCCATCTCTCAGCGCAGCGTGCAAACAGGCGGCATCTGCGGGTTCGACGCCGATGATCTGGGTCTCGGGCCGCATCTCTTTCACGTACGCGGCTATTCCCGCGATCAGGCCACCGCCGCCCACCGGAACGAAGATCGCGTCGATCGGTTCGCTGTGTTGGCGCAGGATCTCGACGCCAATGGTGCCCTGGCCCGCGATCACATCCAGATCGTCGTAGGCGTGGACGTAAACGAGGCCCTCTTCTTCCGCCTGACGCCAAGCCAGGTCGTGCGCTTCGTCGTAGCTGTCGCCGTGCAGAACGACTTCTGCGCCGAGCGCCTTCACGGCCTCGACCTTGATCGTGGGCGTCGTCACGGGCATGATGATGCGCGCGCGGATTCCGCGATGACGCGCTGCGAGCGCGACGCCTTGGGCGTGGTTGCCCGCCGAGGCTGCGATAACGCCGTGGGCCGCGCGATCCGGCGGCAACAACGCGATCTTGTTGTACGCCCCGCGAAGTTTGAAAGAAAAGACCGACTGCAGGTCTTCGCGCTTCAGCCAGATGCGGTTGGCGAGCCGGGCGGACAAGCGCGGCGCCTGTTCGAGAGCGGTCTCGCGCGCCACATCGTAGACGCGCGCGTTGAGGATTTGATCGACGAGTGAATCCGGCATGGCGTAGACCGTCACGGTACACGAGATACCCAAATACGGCCCTTCCGCGGGGTTTCCAGCACAGCTTCAGGTTCGTGTTCAACGGCAGGCCCGTGTTGAACGACTAGTCCGTGTGAAGGGCTTTCACGGGCTCCAGGCCGGCGGCGCGCCTCGCGGGTGCGACGCCCGAGGCGATCCCTGTAACGACACTCATTGCGATCGCTGCCAACAGGAAGTCGACTGGAATCTCGACCGGAAGCGAAGGTAGAACCACGCGTAGCGCCAACGCTGCCGCGACGCCGAAGGACGCTCCAACGGCACCGCCCACACTCGTGAGTAGGATCGCCTCCAACAGGAAGATCTGCTGAATCTGTTTCCGCGTTGCCCCCACCGCCATCATCAGGCCGATCTCCGAAACCCGCTCCCCGACCGAAATCCACATCATCGTGAAGATTCCGACGGCACCGACGAGAAGCGAGATTCCCGCGGTGAAGCTCACCGCGAGGGTGATGCCGTTGATCACCTTGCCAAAGGTGTCGAGCATGGCCGTCTGGGTCGTGATCGTAAAATCTTCGTGCCCGCGGTGGCGATCGGTGAGGAGCTCGCGGATTTCTTCCTCGACGAGGTCGACCAGGCCACCGTGCGCAAAGGTCACATCAATCTCGCTGAGTTCTTCCATATTGAACATCCGCATCGCGAGGGCAACGGGGATGTAGACAGCATCGTCGAGATCGAATCCGAGACTGTTGCCCTTGGGAACCATGACACCGATCACGCGCAGCCGGGTGTCGGCAATGCGAACGAATTGGCCCAGCGGATTGTCGTCTCCGAACAGTTCGCGTTTGACCTTGGGACCGAGCACCGCGATCGGGCTCGAGCGATGCGGGTCGGTGTTGTTCAGGAACTCACCCTGACCGACCTCGAACTGCCAGACTTCGGGCAACCCGGGGGTCGCTCCGTAAATCACGACACTGCGGGCGCGCGTCCCTTTTTCGACGCGTGCGAGCGCAACCGTCATGAGCGAAATGGCATCGACGTGGGGAAGCCGATGAACCGCGACGGCGTCTTCGATCGTGAGTTTTCGCGTCGTCCCCCCGAATGCTCCGGGAACTCCGCTGGTCTCCGCCTTGCCGGGATTGATCCAGAGTACATTGGTTCCGAATTGCGAGAACTCGTTGAGGATATAGACCCGGGTTCCCTCTCCGATGGATGTAAGCAGCACGACCGAAGCCACACCGATTGCAATTCCGAGCATCGAGAGCGCCGATCGCATCTTGTTGGCCCGAAGCGCGCCACTACCCATCGAGAGAATATCGCGGCCTTCCACGCCTCCCCCTAACCCTTGCTCGACAGCGCGATGATCGGATCCAAATGCATCGCCCGCCGTGCGGGAAGTACCCCGAAGATCACCCCGGCGAAAACAGAAAGAACGAGCACCGAAATCACGGCCCAGAGCGGAGCCACCGCAGGCAGCGCGGGATAGAGCCAGGTAGCGAAGTGAACCGTTGCGTAGCCGATGCTCAACCCGACCAATGCACCCGTTATTGAAATGACGAGCGACTCCATCAAGAAAATCTGGAGCACCTGCCGGTGCGTGGCACCAACCGCCTTGAGGAGTCCGACCTCGGCTTGCCGTTCGGACACGGCGACCAGCATGACATTCATGATCCCGATCCCAGCGACGGCGAGCGAGATGGCGGCGATCCCCACGAGCACCAACGTGAGCGTAGAAACAATGGCCGAAAGAGAATCCACCACCGAATCGGGCGTCATGCAGGTGACGTCAACCTCGTTGTGGCGATCGAGAATGACGGCCTCGATCTTTCGCTTTACTTCTTCGATGTCCGACTGCGGCCGGAGCTGGATCATGATCCGAAACAGCGAAGTGCGATTGAACATCCGCATGCCGGTCGCCACCGGAACAATCGCGATCTCGTCGAGATTTTGACCGAGGTGCATACCGCGCGGCCCATTTACGCCGATCACCCGGATCCGCCACTCGCCAATCCGGATGGATCTTCCCACCGGGTTGTCCCCCGCGAAAAGATTTCTGGCGGTTTCGTGACCCAGTATGGCCACGTTTGTGCCGCGGTCGATATCGCCCTCAGGGAGGGCTGTTCCAAGTGCAATCGGGATTCCGCGCAGATCGAAGAAATCCGACGTAGAACCGATAATGACTACCTGTCGACTCCTGTTCCCATAGGAAATCGTTTCGCTTCCAATGGAAATCGGCGCGATCCGAATCGCCTCGGGGATGCGACGAAGCAGGGCTCTAGCGTCATCGAGCGTGAGATCGTTCGGCGTCCCGGTGAAGCCCGGCACCATGCCGGTAGTTTCGGTCTTGCCCGGAATCACGACGATGACGTCCGTACCGAGCGTCTGGAACTGTTCGGTGACGTAGCGCCGCGCGCCCTCTCCGAGAGCGGTGAGAAAGATGACCGCGACCACTCCGATGACGACACCAAGCAGGCTCAATCCGGCGCGGCGTGGTTGCTGGAGGAGCGCCGTGATCGCAAAGCGGAAGGTGTCTTCCACGCTCAAGACTGGACACCGCTGCGAATCGTATTCGCGTCACCGATCTCAGCAGCCGAGAGCCTCCGGATGACCTCGCCGTCGCGCATTTCGAGGATCCGATCCGCGCGCCCCGCCACCTCGGGATCGTGAGTGACCACCGCGAGCGTAATCCCTTTCTGGTTGAGGGTTTCGAGCAGGACGAGAATCTGTTCTCCAGATCGGGTATCGAGGTTTCCCGTGGGCTCGTCGGCGAGCAGCAATCTCGGCTCCATCGAGACGGCCCGCGCAATCGCCACCCTTTGTTTCTCGCCGCCGGAGAGTTCCGCGGGGCGGTGGCGCGCGCGGTCGCCAAGCCCGACCGCTTCGAGCGCCTCCTGCGCGCGCTCCCTGCGCTCTGCGCGCGCAATTCCCGCGAGCGTCATCGGCAATTCGATATTTGCGATCGCATCCAAGCGCGGTATGAGGTGAAAGGATTGGAAGATGAAGCCGATTTCGTTCAGCCTCAACCGCGCGAGTTCATCTGGATCGAGTTCTTCGATGGCGCGATCGTCGAAGAAATATCGGCCGCGGGAGGGCTTGTCGAGGCATCCGAGGATATTCAAGAGCGTGGATTTACCCGAACCCGATGGGCCAATGATGGCGACGTATTCGCCGGTCGAAATTGTCTCGCTAACGGCCTTGAGTGCGTGAAGGGTCTGTTCGCCCATCACGAAGGTTCTCCAGATGTCTTCCAGCTGAATCACGGCTCGTCATCGTTCTGGATGACCTCAACAGCCTGTCCGGCCTCGACCTCCGCTCGATCCAACGATGTGACTACGACTTCACCTTCCTCGAGGCCCGAAACGATTTCGACGTAATCCCAATTTCGCAGCCCGGTTTCGATCTCTCGCTCCACCAGTTTGCCGTCTTCGACAACGAGCACACGGTCGTTTTGGAATAGCGCGCTCGTTGGAATTCGCGGCGCATTTTCCAGGGTTTGGAGAATGACTTCGACATCCGCCGAGGTTCCGGGCAACAAGCTGATCGAAATCTCCGGGTCGTCGAGTTCGACCTCGATCTCAACCGTTCGATTCTGCGCCTCGATGTCGAGAACATAGGGAGCAATTCGCGTGACTTTCCCAAGGAAGGTTTCGTCGGGCCTCGAATCGACCGTCACCCGCACCGCTAGGCCCAGGTCGATTCGCCCCGAGTCGATCTCGTCCATCGGAGCGCTGATGTAGAGCGACTCGCGGTTGATCAGGTCGACGACCCCCGCAGCGGACGGTGTCACCCACTCTCCCACCTCGGCATCGACTTCCGCGATCACTCCCGCAAACGGAGCGTGGATGCTGACCTTGTCGAGGTCGGCGGCAGCGCCCGCCCGCGAAGCGCGCACCCTCTGGCGCTCGGCGTCCGCGGCGTCACAGCCGGCGCTGGCGGCCTGATAGACGTGTTGAAGCTGGTCGAGAAGATCCTCGGACACGATGTTCTGGTCGGCGAGCTGGCGCTTGCGGTCGTACTCGCGCCGCGCTTTGTCGCGCGTGATGCACATCTCCTGATAGTGGGCATCGGCGGCGCGGATCGATTCGAGCGCCTGGTTTTCCTGCGCGCGCAGCGTGGAATCGTTCAGCAGCAGGAGCAATTCCCCTTGCGCGACGACATCCCCTTCACGATGCGTGATCTCTACGATGCGCCCGCCGATTTCGGTGGAGAGATGCGCGCGCTGACGCGCCCGAACCGTTCCCGCTTTCGAGTTGGTTACGGTGGAGTCGATCACCCCGCGGGTTACGAGGGTCGTACGCACCGGAATGGGTTCGGGCGCGAACACGGTGACCTGCAGCAGAAATGGCACACCGATGATTCCGATCGCAACGAGCGCGCGAAAACGCCATTTGCGAAATTGATCGGATTCACGCGCAGCCTCTGCCATGGCGGCGATACTAGCAATTGAGAACACGGCAGGTGCTGTGCCTCGGTACTAGGAAGGCCGACGGATCCGGCCTGACCTCCTCATCGAACCCAATGTGCTTCGCGGAGAACCGGGCCCGGCACCCCACCTACCTCCATTCCCGGCGAGCCGTTTTGCATCCACCTTGAACATGCGACCCACGCCGGGCTGGTAGGTGAAGATCAAGGCTCGTCGTTGCTCCGCGGAACCGTTCGGCTCCGAACCGTGTACCACGGACGGGCTGAAGAAGAGCAGGCTCCCAGCCGGCATGACGATCGGCACCTGCAACGAGGCATCGAAGCTTGCGGGATCGGTGAAGAGGGGACCCAGCAGACCCTCTCCTTCGAGGCCCGGCAACATTCCACCGCGGTGGCTGCCCGGAATCAAGCGGAGGCAACCGTTGACCTCCGTGGCGTCATCGAGGCTGAGCATCGCGTTGGGAAGGCGCTCTACGTCGGAAAAGAAATGCGCCCAGTAGGGAGAATCCTGGTGCCATCGGAAGCGCGAACCCTCGCCCGGCCGTTTGAGGTTGAGCTTGTCGGTGAAAAGCGAAACCTCGACTTCACCCAGTAGGTCGCGAATGGGATCCACCAGACGCGGGTCGTCGATCAACCGATCGATACGCTCGTCGAGGTGGTGGAACGGTTCGATGACCCGGACGGTCCTCGTTCCGGGCGCGTGTTCGAATTGGATGGTTGCCCCCGACGCCTCGCAATAGACATTTCCATCGATTTGGTAGGTTCGACCCCCAGCCGTCGCCGCGCTGGCCCGTGCCGCGCAGCATTCGACCGCGTCACGGATGTCATCGATCTCGCCCTCGCCAAGGGTGCCCTCGCGGATGAAAAAACCGTCTTCCGCGTAAGCGCGCTTCTCGAGTGCAGTGAGGCAGAACGGCGCGTCGATCATGCCACTTCGCGCGGAGCCGCAGGCACGACGAACTCGACGCGATTGCCCGCGCCCTGGGAGCAGATTGAAATTCTGCCTCCACGCGGCCGAAGAATCGCATCTGCAACCGCGTTCAAGAGCGCGCGCCCGTTGAGGGCGCCGCCCGCGACGTCGTCGAATTTACGCTCGTCATCCACGGTGAAAACAATCGATTCGGCTTGCGCAGACGCGGAAACGGCGACCTTTCCATCGGGCTCGGACTCTTCCAGAGCCAGGTAGATCGATGTCAGGAGGATGTGATGCAGTGGCTCGGGATCGATGACCGCCATCGGAAGGCCGGCCGCCGATTCGAGATCGATCGCGATCCTCGCATCGCAACTCTCCTCGATGCCCCGGTGCACGCCATCGAGCACTTCGATGGGATCGATATTCGGCGCACCGTCCAGTACCGGTGACACCAACGGCCGAACCTGGGCGAGCAGTGAACCCATCCGCGACGAAAGTTCCCCGATCGTCGCTGCAATATTCGAGAGTTCCGTTTTCGACCGATCGGCATCGATCAAGTGGGCGTGCATTCGCGTCGCTGCCAACAAGTTGCCAATCTCGTGACCGAGTGCGAGCACGAGATCCATCGGCTCCGGAGGCGTATTCTCTTTTGCCACTGCCATGGCAATCTTGGCTCCGCGTGAAGTTGACCCCGGTCACTAGCCGCCAGCCCTCAGCCGCGGCCACGAGAATCGATCGCGCCCCAAGCGCTCACACCAGTTATACTCGCCGTTTGCGGCAATTGCGAGCGGCCGTTGACAGCTGCGCGTCTCAGCCGTGCGTCTCAATTTGGTGGAACGATTTGACCCAGGCCAGCTCTGAAAACCCCGCGGCAACCGCGACTGCGATTCTGCGGGGCTCCACGTCCCAGATCATCGGCGGCGTATCAGCGGTTTCGGAAGCAATCGCCGCGATCTCTCTCTCGCAGGGCGGCTTCAAGAAGTGCTATCCGCACACGGATCCCAACGAAGACGCGGCCGCGTTCACGATCGGCGAAGCGGGCGTGTTGCTCGCCGTAGCGGACGGCCACAACGGCTGTATCGCCGCAGAATCAGCCATCGATGAACTCATGCTTCGCGCCGATGCGCTCCTGACGAGCGACAGAAGTACCACCGACGAGTGGTGGAAGGAAAAGGCGCTGGAGACCCTCGGTGCGATTCAGACAACGCTGGTTTCGCGGATCGCCCAGAGCGTTCGCGACCATTCCCGAACCACACTCGCGTTTGCGCTGGTGCTTCCGGGTGAGGACAGGCTCGCATTCGCATCGATGGGAGACAGTCACATTTATCGCGTCTCCCCGGAGGAAGTCGTCGACCTCGCGGCCGATTCCGAGGGAACGCGCTGTTTTCTCGGCAACCCCGCCGACGATCTCGGCACGCTCGCCAGGAGCTGTGTCGTCGGAGTCGAACCCCTCGCCGATACGAAAGCCGTCGTTCTCGCCACCGACGGAATCTCCGAACCCGGGATCGGCGTGGACGTGCCCGAATTCACCATCTCCGAGTGCGCGGCGGGCGCAGATCGGTCTTCGCCGGAACTGCGCCCACTGGAACTGGCTCGAAGCGTCGCTGAGGCCGCGCTCGCCGCCCATCGACGCCAGCGGGCCGGTGACAACATCGCCACCGCCGTCACCTTCTTGCCGAAGCGAGAACTCGACGACCACACGGGATGAAGCCCGCTCGGCGAGGCCTCCGCGAGCGCACTGTCAGAGATCAGAGAGGAGTTCGACCACTCGCTCGGCGATCGCGGGCGCAGCCGTAAGGCCAGGAGACTCGATTCCGATCAGGTTCACGAAAGCGGGGAAGCCAGCTTCACCTTCCTCGCGAACCACGAAATCGCGGAAGGGTTCGCGGGCGCCGAAGAGCTTCGGGCGAATACCCGCGAAGCCCGGCGTAAGCGACGCGACATCCAGAGCGGGGAGATAGCGGCGAACGGCTTGCCCGAACGCGTCCCGCTTGCTCTCGTCGACCTCATAACGAATTTCATCGACGTATTCTGCGTCGGGTCCCAGGCGCATGCGTCCCGCACAATCGATCGTAAGGTGAATTCCGAGGCCCGCATCAGCGGGTACGGGGTAGAGCAAGGTCGAAACCCGCAACCCGCACGCGGGCGGCAGCTCGAAATAATCCCCCTTGCAGGGGCGGAGACGATATCCACAGGCGTCGACGTCGAAACCCGCGCACTCCGCCAACGCATCGCCGCCGAGCCCTGCCGCGTTGACGACTGCCGCGCACTCGATCTCGCTCGGCGCGCCGCTCGAATCGCGCGCGTGAATTCGGTACCCCGACGAGTTGCGCTCTATCGCGATCACTTCCACGCGCAGGGCGAGTTGCGCGCCAAACGATTCCGCTTCCGCGAGAAACGAAAGACTCAGGGCGTGGGCGTCCACGATTCCCGTCGAAGGCGAGAAGAGTGCGGCTTCGCAATCGACTTGGGGTTCGCGCCGAGCCACAGCTTCGCGCCCGATGATTTCGAGATCCGTGACGCCGTTGGCGAGCCCGCGCTCGCGAAGGGTCTCCAGCACGGCGACCTCGTGAGCCTCCGTCGCAACGATGAGTTTCCCGATGTTTCGGTGAGGGATGTTCCGCTCCGCGCAGCGCGCGTAGAGCATCTTCCGGCCCGCGACGCAGAGCGTCGCCTTGAGTGAATCCGCCGGGTAGTAGATACCCGCGTGGATCACCTCACTATTGCGGGCACTGATCTCCTGCGCGATCCCCGAATTGCGCTCGATGACGATCACGGAACGCCCGCAGCGCGCTAACGCAGCAGCGGCGGCGAGGCCGACTACCCCGGCACCGACAACGACGACGACCGGCTCGGTCGACACCGGCGGCGCTCAACCGGAGATCGGACAGCCGCCGCCGTCCCGACCGAACGCGATCCCCTCCCTCATAGACGCTGGCCGAATTCGCGCTCGAAGCGGGCGTTGAATTCCTCGAGGTCGAGCACGAGATTCTGGGTTCCCTCGACCCCCACCTGGTAGGAGCCCAGCAGGCTTCCGATGCGTCCTGCGATCTCGTACGAGAGGCCACGCGCGCGCCCGGCCATCAAGCCCGATCGATAAGCATCCCCGCAGCCGGTCGGATCGACGACATTCGGGGCCGCCACCGGTGGAATTTCGATCTTCTCGCTTCCGGTGTGGATCACCGATCCCTTCTCCCCCTCAGTGATGACGACGGCATCACAGCGCGAAAACAATTCGTCCTCGCTGCAACCGGTCTTCTCCAAGGTGAGCGACCACTCGTAATCGTTCACGATGTAGACAGCCGATCCGTCGATCAACTCGAGGAGCTCCCCACTATCCAGAATCGGCAATCCGTGGCTCGGATCGATGTAGGTGGCGATGCCGCGCTCTTTTAATTTGCGCCCATGCTCGATCATCGCCTGCTTCCCATTCGCGCTGACGATCGCGAGGGAAGCTTCCCCCTCGACATCTTCGACCCGCGCCTCGTGGGCGCGCGCCATCGCACCTTCGTAGAAGGCCCAGATCTGGCTGTGGTCGAGGTCCGTGGTCACGAAGCCTTGAGCCGTGCGCACGTCTTCCAAGATCCGGATCCCATCGCGGCTGATCTCGTGACGATCCAACCAGTCCGCGTATGGGCCGAAATCGCTACCCGCCGTCGCGAGAATCAGCGGATCTTCGCCCAGCATCTTCAAATAGAAGGCGATGTTCCCCGCCGTACCACCAAAATGCGTCTTCAAGCTCGTGATGTTGAACGAGACGTTCAGCGTGTGAAGCTTGTCGGGGAGAATGTGGTTCTTGAAGTGGTCCGGAAAGACCATGATGTGATCGAGCGCAACGGCTCCGGATACGAGAATCGGCATGTTTCCTCCAGAGCGCGCAGTCTCGCGGTCCCGGCGCCGAGCGTCAATCCCAACGGATGTTAAAATGCCGGCCATGCGGATTAGCGAGATCTACAGCCAGCAGCGCCGGGTCTTTTCGTTCGAGTTCTTCCCCCCGAAAACCGACGAAGGCTTCCGATCGCTCTACCGCACGATCGAAAAGCTCAAGAACCGGGGGCCGGGGTTCGTGTCCGTGACCTGGGGCGCGGGCGGCTCGACGCGGCGCAAGACCGTCGATCTCGTAATCGATATCCAGCGCAAACTCGGCATCACCGCGATGGCACACCTGAGTTGCGTCGACTCGACGCGGGAGCAGGTCGAGAAGACGCTCGATCAATTGGAGGCTGGTGGCATCGAGAATGTCCTCGCGCTGACCGGAGACCACCCGCCCGGTTACAAGCCACAGCCGGAATCGTTCCAATACGCGAACGAACTCTCGGCGTTCATCGAATCGCGCTGGAACTTCGACGTCTCCGGCGCGTGCTATCCCGAAACACACCCGCTCGCGCCAAGCCCCGAGGTCGATCTCGAAAATCTCATCCGCAAAGCCAACACCGGCATGAAGGTACTCATCACCCAACTCTTCTTCGATAACGATTGTTACTTCGAGTTCGTCGAACGCTTGCGAGCTGCGGGCCTCGAACAACCGATCGTCCCCGGCATCATGCCGATCATCAGCGCTTCGAATTTCAAGCGCGTCACCTCACTCTCCGGATCGCGAGTTCCCGCGGAGCTGCAAGCCCAGCTGAGCGAGGTGGAGGACGACGATGCGGAAACGATGGAAGTCGGCGTGGCGTGGGCGATGAAACAATGCGGCGAACTACTCAGCCGCGGCGCACCAGGAATCCACTTCTACACGATGAACAAATCACCCGCGACACGGCGCATCTTCGAGTCGCTGATGAACCGATGACGAAGCCTGACGCTCTGCGCGTGGCGGTGCTGCTCTCGGGTGAGGGAACGAGTCTCGAAAACCTCTTCGAGCAGATCGAATCCGGTGTACTCGGCGCGCGAATCGTCGCGGTGATCAGCTCGAAGGAGCACGCGGGAGGGCTCGAACGCGCGCGGCAACACGGCGTTCCCGCGCTCGCGGTGCCCCGCAAGCAGTACCCAGACCCGGGCGACTTCAACGACGCCATCCACGCGGAACTCGACCGGCACGAAGTCGACCTCGTCGCCTGCCTCGGTTTCCTCTCACCGTTCGAAACCCGCGGCAAATTCGACGGCCGAGCGATCAACGTACACCCGGCACTGATTCCGGCGTTCTGCGGCAAGGGCTACTACGGCCAGCGCGTCCACGAGGCCGTGCTCGCGGCGCGCGAACCCATCACGGGTGCGACCGTCCATTTCATCGATGACGAATACGACTCCGGACCCATCATCCTGCAAGAAGAGGTCGCGGTGCGCACCGACGACACCCCAGCAAGCCTCGCCAAGCGAGTCCAAGCCATCGAACGACGCCTGGTCCCCAAAGCAATCCAACTCTTCGCAAACCACCAACTCACCATCAAAGACCAAAAAGTCCAAATCCACCCCCCCTCCTAAAACTGCGATTCAATACGCCCCCCCCACGCTCAGCATCGATCACGCCAGAGCTACATCCACCGCAACAAACCCGCCCAGCCAAATTCAAGCAACAGCGCGCTCCCGCGAACAGCGTTCCCGCAAACCCAACACCCGCGTACGGGGCCGGCGGCGGGGCGCTCCGCGAAATCAGCGCAGCGCGCCCTCGATCCCCGCACAGCAAGCGCGCAGCAACCGAGCACCCCCCACCGCCAAAGCACCCGCCCCCTTGGCGCGCGAGCCATTCGCGGAGCGCCCCGCCGCCGGCCCCGTACGCGCGCAATAGGAAGCGCGACGAAAGTCCGACAGCGAAAATGCCTGAAACCAGCCACGCGCCAAAGATTCCTATTGACGAAAAGCGAAAGTAAAGCGAATATAGATTTGTGTTCCGCCCCCCTTCGGACACCGCCCTCTCCACGGCGGCCGTGGCTCCCACCACCACCGCGGCCGCCGTGGAGGGATTGCTTCGCGACCTCGGCCCCCAGCTGCGCCGAGGAGGCGCGCGCGCGGAGTCCACGGCCCGTCTTGCGACGGGCATTCCCGAGATCGATCGGCTGCTCGAAGGCGGCTTTCCGCGCGGCCGACTGAGCGAAATTGCCGGCGCGGCCTCTTCGGGTCGCACCTCGCTGGCCATGGCTCTGCTCGCCCACTCCACCGGTGCAGGAGAGGTCACGGCGCTGGTCGACTGCGCGGACGCATTCGACCCCAGCTCGGCCCACAACGCAGGTGTATTACTCGATCGCGTGCTCTGGGTCCGCACACCGCGCATCCCGCAAGCCCTGCGCTGCGCCGAACGACTGCTGGAAGCCCACGGCTTCGCACTCGTGCTGCTAGATCTCGCCATTCCGGATCTCCGCAGCGTCCCGGCCACCGCCCTGCGGCTCGCGCGTAGGGCCGAGAGCACCGGCACTGCGCTGATCGCCTTGACCCGAGCCCGCGCGCTGGGCACCGCGGCCGAAGTCGCCATCGAACTCGCACCGGCGCAAACTCGCTTCACCGGCACTCCCGCGCTGCTGGAAGGTCTGGACGTGCAGGTGAACCTCGTGCGCCACCGCAATATTTCCGGTCCGCGCCACACGACCGTACGCCTGCGCGTCACACAGACCGCTTAGTGGATGTCGAGCGACACACCGCGCACGGCGTGTTTGCTGATTCCCAATCTCCCGCTCGCCGCGGAACTGCGCGCGCATCCTGAGCTCGGCGGCGAGCCCCTCGCCGTGGCCAGCGGCCGCGGCCCACGCGCGGAACTCATCGCCGTCTCTGCGGAAGCCGCGCACCGCGGCGTGCTCAACCAGACTTCCGTCGCCCACGCGCGAACCGTCTGCTCGGAGTTGAACGTGCGCATCGCATCACCCGCACTGGAAATCGCCGCACGCGCAGCGCTGCTCGACGCAGCGCTCGGCGTCTCGCCACGCGCCACGGAGTCACCGCGCAGCTCGGGCGCATTTGCGGCGGAAGCCGCCGTCTACCTCGACGCCTCTGGAGTAGACGCCTTGTTCCACTCCGAGGCGGGCTTCGCGGCCGCGCTCTGCGCGCGCGCGCAACGCCTCGGACTTCCCGGCAATGTCGCCGTCGCCTCATCGCGCCAGGTCGCCCACATCGCAGCCCGCCGCTTGTCGGGGCCGGGCGAGACCTTTCTGCTCGCACCCGGTCGCGAAACCGCCTTCCTCGCGCCACTTCCAATCGACATCCTCGATCCCGAAGATGCGCTGGCCGAGACGCTGACTCGATTTGGTGTCTACACGATAGGCGACCTGCTCACCCTGCCCCGCCGCGCATTGCGCAGCCGGCTGGGACCGGAGGTCATCGGCCTGATCGAACTCGCCCAGGGCCGCGGAAGCGACGCACCACTGCCCGTGCCCCGCAGCGCGCAGCTGCTCGAAGCCATCGATCTCGAATTCCCAATCGATCGACTCGAACCCCTCAGCTTCGTGATCCAGGGTCTGCTCTCGCGTTTGCTCGCGCGGCTCGAAGCGCGCCACCTCGCTTGCGGTGATCTCTCCCTCACCCTCCACGGGGAAGGCGGTGTGCGCGATGCGCGACGGATCGGCGCCGCGGCCCCCACGCTCGACCTGCGCGTGCTCGTGCGACTCATCGGCCACGCTTTGGAATCCCATCCTCCGCAAGCTGCGGTGGAAGGCGTCAGCCTCGGAGCTGAAGGGCGCCCGATCCCGAGCGACCAACTCGATCTCTTTCGTCCTGCGGGCCCCGCGCCCGCCGTGCTCGACCGCACCCTCGCCGAACTCGGGGCCCTCTGCGGCGACGACCGCATCGGCTCCCCCCGCGTTGCCGACAACCACCACCCCGATGCATTTCAGATGGCACCCTTCCAACCCCGCACCACCCACACGCCGCACCAGTCTCCCCGCCCGCTCGCCGGCAACCTCGCGATCCGCGCGCTGCGCCCGCCGCTGGATGCAAACGTGCGCGTCAGCCAAGGGGTGCCCGAGTACATCCGCAGCGCGATCGCGAACGGTCGCGTGCTTCAGATTGCGGGGCCCTGGCGCACGACGGGCGGCTGGTGGTCGCGGGAAGAGCACTTCGCGTTCGACAGCTACGACGTGCAGACCGCCGATGGCACCGTCTCCCGCCTACGCTTCGATCACCTGCGCAAGCACTGGCAAATCGACGCGGTGTACGACTGACGCACCCACGCAAAGGAATTCCATCAGTACACCGAAGCACACCCTGTGGGCGCCCATCTCACCTGACCGAATATCGCGTAGCTCCCACAAAAACCTTGGCTCCGAGCCTCGAAAATGGGTGGTAGACTCCATACGCGATGCGTGTGCGGAGAATTCTGCTCGTTGTGACCACGATGTTTCTCGGAGGGACATCGGCCCTGCTCGGCTCCCCATCGGGAGTTCGAGCAGACGATACGGCGCAAAGCTCCATCGAGCCCGGCACGCGAGCCAAGCCAATCAAGCGACCACCCGTGCGATACCCACGCCGAGAAGCACGAAGAGGTGTCGAGGGTTGGGTTCAACTCAGCTATGTCGTCAACCCGGATGGCAGCGTAGGCGAAACACTGATCGAGGATTCGAGCGGACGAGAGAGCTTCGAAAAGGAAGCACTGAGAGCCACGCGTAGATGGCGCTTCGAACCCGCAACAATGAACGGCGAGCCCATCGAACAGTGCCACACCAAGGTGCTCCTCAATTTCCAGATGGATCAGCCTTCGAGAAACCGCGGAGCCCGGGGGCGCTTCATCAAAGAATATAAGCAAGCCAACCAGCTGCTGATAGAAGGAAAGCTCCCGGAAGCACATATTGCGATTGATAAAATTGTAGAAGAATCCCAGGCAACTCTCTACGAGAGCTCCCGCCTTTGGATCCTGCGCTCGATGCTGCAAGCGAAAGAAGGAGATGAACTGGGGCAACTCGCAAGCCTGATACGCAGCACCTCCGGAGCTGGAGAGTACGTCGAACCCAGTCTCTACGTCACCGTGATGCTGACGATTCTCGATCTCGAGATCAAATTCCAACGTTATGCCGATGCGCTGGGATCAATCGAGGTACTCAACGACCTGGATCTGGACGATGGCATGACTGCACAAGTCGAGTGAATCCGACACCATATCGAGGGACTCAAGACTGCCGATCAGCCACTCGCGATTGCGGGTGAAATCGGAGAGGCCCGAGAAGAACATCACGGCGCAGGAATGTGGTGGCACACGCTGCTTCGACGTACGGCTGGAATCGAAGCCGTAACGGGAACCCTCGAGTGGGTGGAATTTCGCTGCGAATGGCGGCGCATCAAGGCAAAGCCCGAAAAAGACCGCGCCTGGCGCGTTCCGCCCGAGTGGGGAGATTGTACGGTCTACGTGTTCGGGGAACCGGGCTCAACCTTTCAGCTGCTCGAGTATTCATCGACAGCTTCGTAATCCGGCGGCGGGAACTGCCACAGGCCACCTGATTCGGGCAGATAGGCAAGTACGAGGCAAGAGCGAGCCCCTGGGGAGCGAATTCGCTCTCCCGCGCGGCTGCGTGCCGCGCCAGTTCCCGTCACCTTTCGGCACCTCCCGGCCACACACTGATAGAGCCGTACGAATCGTACGAGCCGAAGGAGAGCACCATGGGTCAACTCGTAGAAGAATTGGAGCGGAGAGATTTCCCGCGCGTGAGGCGGCGATTGCCGTGCTCGCTGCTCATTGGCGGGCACTGCTATTCCGCGACCGTGCGCGATCTTTCGGCGAACGGATTCTTCGTCGAGACAGATGCCAGCCTCTGCCAGGGCAGCGGTGTCATCGTAACCGTCAGCGGGCCGGATGGAGAGCGCTTCATGCTCGAAACCTACGTACCCCGCAACCCGGCTCTCTCCCGCGAGCGTCCCTACATGGTTCAAAGCGGTGTGGGGCTGCAGGTCGAAGACCCGCCGGACTGCTATCTCCGCTGGGTCGAGAAATTCGCGAGCTGAATTTCCCCAACCGCGCTGCACCCAGGACCTTGGCGCCACCCCCCGCATCGCTACCTTCCCCGCGAAGCCCGCTCGGCGATCCCAGCATCGACCGGGTCATTTCCGAGATCGGGGTTCGCGATGATTCACGGCGGCTGTCTCTGTAGCGCGGTTCGCTTCGAAATTTCGGGCAAGCTCGACAAGATGCACTTCTGCCACTGCCAGAGGTGTCGCCGAGGCCACGGATCGCCGTTCGCAATCTACGTCGGAGTCCATCCACGCGACCTTCGGTACACGCAGGGCGAAGAGCGCATCTCTCGCTATCCGTCATCAGAGAGCACCGCGCGAACCTTTTGCAGTCGCTGCGGATCGAATCTCGAGTTCTCACCATCGACGACCCCGGACAAGACCTGGATTGCCGCGGGTAGTCTCGATGGCGACCCGCAGATTCGGCCAACATTTCACATCCACGTCGATTCGAAGGCGCCGTGGTTCGAGATCACCGATGATCTGAAGCAATACCCAGCTTCCGACGACTAACAGGGCGCCGTTCGACGAATCCACCACAACGAATGCCAGCGTCAAGATGAGAGGGATGAAATGGCCAAGTATCGAAATCAACTACCTCAGCTCCGTGGGGAATGGTTCCTAACAGATGGCGGCATCGAGACGACCCTCCTCTTCCATGAGGGAATCGACCTGCCCGAGTTCGCCTCGTTTCCACTGCTCGACAACGAAGCGGGGCGCGAGATGCTTCGCAGCTGCTGCAGCCCTTACCTGGAGTTGGCGCGCAAGCACGGTGTGGGAATCATCATCGAGACGGCCACCTGGCGGGCCAGCCAGGATTGGGGGCAGAAACTCGGATTCTCAGCCACCGACCTCGTGCGCCTCAACCGAACGGCAGTCGAAGAAACCGCAATGCTCCGCGCGGATTTCGAGGACGGCGGTTGCCCGTTCGTGATCAGCGGATTGATCGGGCCGCGCGGCGACGCCTATAGCCCGGACCGGCTGCTCGGCATCGAAGAAGCGGAGCGGTACCACGCCACCCAGATTGGCGTCTTTCAAGACACCGAAGTCGATCTCGTTACCGCAATGACCCTCACCCATGTCGAGGAGGCGATCGGAATTACCCGCGCGGCGAGCGCCGCGGGTTTGCCGGCGGTGATCGCGTTCACGGTGGAAACGGACGGCCGACTCCCGAGCGGCCAACCGCTCGGCGAGGCGATCGAGGCCGTCGAGCAGGACGAAGGCAGCAGCCCCGCCTACTACATGATCAATTGTGCCTACCCGTCGCACTTCGACTCCGTTCTCGAGCCCGGCGCGCGCTGGCTCGAGCGGATTCGCGGAATTCGCGCGAACGCATCCTCACTCAGTCACGCCGAGCTCGATGAATCGACAGAGATCGACGAGGGTGACCTCGACGACTTTGGCCGGCGGCATCGCGAATTGCTGAAAACATTGACGAACGTCAATGTCTTGGGCGGCTGCTGCGGAACCGACCACCGCCACATCGACACGATCTTCCAGGCATGTACGAGCGCCACCGAACCGCAGACGAGCCAGGAGGAGCAAAAATGATCCAAGGCGGCTGTCTTTGTGGTGGGGTTCGCTACGAGATCGCAGGCGAACTCACAGAGATGTGCTTCTGCCACTGCCAAATGTGCAGGCGCGCTCACGGAACGCCCTTCGCGAACTACGCAGCCCTCAACCCCCGAGCGATTCGCTACACCCAGGGTGAGGATCTGATCACCCGCTACGCATCTTCCGCCGAGGCGGTGAGAACCTTTTGCAGTCGATGCGGTGGGAATCTCGTATTCCAGTCCAGCCAGACTCCCGATGAGATCTGGCTTGCTTCGGGAACCTTCGATGACGACCCAGGGATTCGGTCCACCTACCACATATTCGTCGATTCGAAGGCGCCCTGGTTCGAAATTACGGATGATCTGAAGCAATATCCCGGGGAATCCGAATGACGAGAAACACGATGAATCATCGATCAATCGCCTGGCTGACAGCCGTCATACTCACCATGGTGTTCACGGCGTGCGCGGCTCCCCCAGACGACCCGAAACCGGTCGCCGTCGCAACGAGTATCTCAGCGAAAGAACTCGCCGAGCAGATTCAGAGTTCACAGGCTCCGCTGATTCTCGACGTACGCACCGAAGCGGAGTACTCGAGAATCCGCATTCCGGGCTCGCTGAACATTCCCGTCGACGAACTCCCCGATCGCCTCTCGGAAATCGACGTCGCCAAGACCGACGAAATCGTCGTTCATTGCTACAGCGGGCACCGCGCTAAAAAAGCGAAGGCGATCCTCCTTCAAGCAGGCTTTTTGAACGTCCGCGATCTCGATGGGCATATGGAAGGCTGGAAGCGCGGCGATTACCCGACCGAAAAGGACTAGCGCAGCAACCGCCCGCTAGGGGAGGCCCGCCCCGGGAATTTCGACCTCGAGCGCTTCGATCTGCGCACTCCGCGCCGTCTCGCACTCGGGGCGGTCGACACTCGGGGCTGTGAGGATGTAGAGGGTGCGGCGGTCATCGCCGCCGAGCATGCAGGCGATCGCCATCTGGTCTGTCGATATGCGATGGGTGGTCTCGCCCCCCTCGCGCACCCGCAACACCTCCCGGGTCGGAGGCGACGCAACCCAGAGCGCGCCCTCGGCGTCCATGCAGCAGCCGTCGGGAATGGCAGCCTCGAGCTGCGCCCAGAGGCGTCGATTCGACAGGCTGCCGTCGGGCGCGATGTCGAAGGCCGTCATTCGCGCGCCAAACGACTCTCCGACGATCAACGTTCGTCCGTCGGAAGTGATCACGCTCCCGTTCGGAAACAAGAGATCCTCGGCGACGACACGAGATTGACCATCAGGAGTGACCAGCATCAACACCGCCGGATCGGGCATACCGCCGGCCGCAAGATCGGAGCCGAAATTTCCCACGTAGGCGCGCCCCTGATCGTCCACCACCATGTCATTGCAGTGAAAAGTCGCGAGGTTCGAAAGGTCGGCGTGCTCGACGAGACCGTCGGCTTCGAGTCGCAGCACGCGCCGGTCTATCATCGATACCACGAGCATGCGCCCATCGGGGAGCCATCCAAGACCCGACGGCTGGTGGGGAACTTCGCAGACCGTTTCCGCCTGACCGCCAGCGTCCATGGCCAACACTCGATGGTCGAAGAAATCGCAAAACCACAGCTTCCCGTCGCGCCAGCGCGGCGACTCGAGAAACGTAAAACCTTCGAGGATAACCTTGGTGTTCGACACGGGCGAATACTACGACATTTAGAGCGCTCTGTGCGGTGCGTCGCGGGTGTTGGGGATCAGATAGCGGGCGTGACCGGGATCAGATGAACGTGTTTAGGGCTCGCCGAAAGCGATACCGACACCCCAGCTCTCAGGGTTCGCGCCAGACCGCGCCCCGCCATCAGATGGGTTCGCAACTCGGCCCCCGCCCAGTCGACCTGAACGGTGACAGAGACGCCGTCGCTGACCACCTCCCGCACGATGCCCTTGCCGATTGGATCCACGGCGCCGCGCCCGATGTCCAGCTTGAGGTGCTCGGGTCGAATTCCGATCCAGACCCGGGTTCCGGGTGCGCAATCGGTACGCGCGGCGACTCGATGCTCAGCATCGACTTCGACAAGTGCGAGATCGTCACGCCGCTCGTCGATGACGACACCTTGGACGAGGTTCGTCATCCCCACCACGCGGGCGATTTCCGGCGTGGACGGCTGTTCGAGTACCGCGTCGCGGCGGCCGATCTGGGCGAGCCTCCCATCGATCAACACCGCGATGCGATCGGCGATCAACATCGCCCGACGCAGATCGTGGGTCACCATCGCGACGGCAACCCGAGTGTCCGAAATCGCGCGCCGCAGATCCAATGAGAGAGCCGCCTGGCCATCGGCATCGAGTCCCGCGAAGGGTTCGTCGAGCAGCAATACGGCTGGGCGCAGCGCAAAGGCTCGGGCGAGTGCGAGTCGGCGCAATTCACCGCCCGAAAGTGTCACCGCGCGATGCTCGGCCAGGTGATCGATCTTGAAGCGCTCGAGAGCCTCGCCGATCCGGTCCCTGAGTTCGGCGCCAGCGAGATTCTTGCCGAGAAACACGACGCGTATGTTGTACGCAACGCTGCCGGCGAGCGGCGCGGGGCGCTGAAAGACCATCGTCACCGGGCCCGTCGCCACAGAGGTCACACTGCCAGCGGAGGGCCGCTCGAGGCCCGCCATCGCGCGCATCAGGGTGCTCTTCCCCGAACCGTTCGGGCCGAGGATGACGAGCGCCTCTCGCGCGCAAAGATCGAGTTCGTCTACGGTCAGTACGAACGAGCCGCGTTTCGAACGCAGTTCCACGCGTAGATTTCGTGCAGAGAGAATCGTCGCGTCGTTCACGTTCGACCACTCTGCTGCACAGCAGTCAACAAGCCGGCCAGCACCAGCATCAGCCCGACCAGAATCGCAGCCAGCCCGAACGCGATCTCGAGCTCACCCATTTGCGTGTACATCAAGATGGCTGTCGTGAGCACGCGGGTTTCGCCTTCGAGGTTGCCACCAACCATCCACACCGCGCCGACTTCGGAGAGGATCCCCCCCAATGCAGTAATGACCGCGGCCAGCAATCCGAGTCGGATCTCGCGCACCAATAACCACAGCCGCCAGCGCTTCGGCACGCCGAGGCTTCGAACCTGAAGCTCCCAGTCTTCGTCGAGGGAACCGACTGCGGCGAGCGTGATCCCGACGACGAGCGGAAGCGCGATCATCACCTGCGCGAGAATCATCGCTTGACCGCTGTACAGCCAACTCAAGTCGCCGAAAGGGCCATTTCGTGCGAGCGCGAAGTAGACGAGGAGACCCACCACGACGGGTGGCGCCCCCATACCCGTATTGATCAGGCTCACGACCGCCACCCGCCCTGAAAAAAGCCTGCGCCCGATGGCGATGCCGATCGGCAACCCGATTGCGAGCGAAATCACGAGTGCGGGAATGCAGATGGCCAGCGTGCGCAGCGTGATCTCGATCAGCGTAGCGAGCGAGGGGAAATTCATGATCCTGACGGTGACTTCAGATGGAGCGGCCGAAACAGCGGGCGGCCGAAACGCTCGCGCCCGAAATCGGCGATCTGCCGCTGGGTTTTCGCATCGATCATGAACGCTTCGAACTGCGCAGCGCGCTCGGCGCGCGCTGGATCGAATCGATCCGGTGCGATGCGCAACACCGAATAAACATTTCGCAAACTCGGGGCTGGCTGCGAAAGCGATTCGAGTTCGATCCGCTCCCGAAACGCGAGGAACGTGCCGATGTCCGAAAGCACGTAAGCCCGCCGCTCACCGGCAATCTGCAGCGTCTGCCCCATACCCGCCCCACTGCTCACAAAGCCCGGCCAACCCCCTGCGGGATCCAGCCCGGCTTCCCTGAGCAGCGCGACTTCTCGACGGTGGGTGCCCGAATCATCCCCGCGGCTGATGAATTGTGCGGAGGCATCGGCGATGCGCCGAATCGCGTCTGCGGGCGATTTCTCGGCGCGAACTCCAGCGGGGTCTTCGGGAGGTCCTGCAATCACGAAGTAGTTCTCCATCACGGTCGTCCGGCTGACAGCCGCACCCGAAGCGACAAGCGCTTCTTCGCCTTCCGGAGCGTGGGTCAGCAGAACGTCGGCGTTACCATCCCGCCCCATTCGCAACGCGGCACCGCTGCCAACGGCGATGACCTGCGGTCGAACGCCCGTACGCTCTTGAAAAACCGGAAGCAACGCGGAGAGCAGCCCGGAATCGCGAAGGCTCGTGGTGGTCACGAGCAGGAGATCGCCTTCATCCGCAATCGGATCTGAGCAAGCAGCCGTTGCCAGCGCTGCGATCAACAAGTGAAGAATTCGCGGTTGAGTCATTGCGGGTGCGGAGGATATGCCAGCTTGCTGATCAAGGCCGCTCTACGGATCATCGCGTACCTCGGCGTCATCCCGCGATTTCGGGCCGTCGCGCTCGCCGCGCTTGATTTGTGTCGACAATCCGGCCCGTTCGGCGCTGTCGCGTTCACCTCGGGTGATGGCCTCGTTGCCGAAACGTCTCGAGATCTCATCGAGCGCTTCGTTGAGGCGGCCGCGGCGGGCCTCCCGCTCGCGCGGTTCGAAGAGCGAAAGCTGCCCAGGGGATTCCCGCACGATGTTCGCCACACCCACGCCGAGAAGCCGAACGGGCGCATCGAGGCCACTTCGCGCGAGCAGGTCCATCGCAGACTTCGAGATCGTCGCGCCGTCATCCGTGGCCTCTGGCAGCGTCACCCGCCGGCTCAGAGAGGGGTAGCCGCGCGGGCCGGATGAGGTCCTCTGCCCGAGCGTGAGCTTGAGGACGACGGTTCGCGCGCGGAAACGGTCCGTGCGCAAACGACGCGCAACAGATTCCGCGTGGGTGATGATCGCCGAGTTCAATATTTTGCGATCGGCGATGTCACTGCCGAAGGTATTTTCCTCGCTGTAGGAGCGCGGGTCGCGGTAGGGCTCGACCTCACTGTATTCCTCACCGCGCGCGAGCCGGCCGATGTCGAGCCCCCATTCGCCAAGCAACGCTTCGAGGCGTCGCGGATCCATCCGCGCGAGATCTCCGACCTTTTGGATTCCGAGCATCTTCAGACGCGCCTCGGCGACGGGACCGACACCCCAGATTCGACCGATCGGCAAGGGATCGAGAAACGCACGGACTTCGCTCGGTCCAATTTCCAACAGGCCGTCGGGCTTGCAGAAACCGCTCGCGATCTTCGCGACCATCTTTACCGGTGCGATTCCAACCGAGACCACGAGGCCGGTTCGCTCGCGCACCTCAGCTCGGAGTCGCTCACCAATCGCGCGCGGAGCACCCATCAGACGCTCGGTTCCGGTGAGGTCGAGGAAGGCCTCATCCAGGGAAAGTCCCTGCAACTTTGGCGAATAGCGCCGGAAGATCTCGAAGAGGCGCTTCGATTCTCGGCTGTACTTCTTCATCGTCCCGCTGATGAAGATCCCGTTGGGACACAGGCGGCGCGCCTCGTAACCCGGCATCGCCGAGCGGACCCCAAATGCGCGCGCCTCGTAGCTGGCCGCCGTCACGACGCCTCGGGCGCTCGTCCCTCCGACGATCACCGGCTTTCCGCGCAACTCGGGATTGTCGCGCTGCTCGACAGACGCGTAGAAGGCATCCATGTCGGCGTGCATCACGACGCGCTGGGATCCGGTTTTTTGCTCGTCCGTCAACGCAATCATCGAAGCGTCGAGTTTATCGCGGTATGGTCTTCCGCTCCCGTCCCCGAGGCCGGAACGAATTCCCCCCCGAGTGAGGAAATCATGGCATCGACCGACCCCGCCAGCCTCGCAGCCGGCATCCGTTGGGACCTTTCGGACCTCTACGCCGCGCCCGACGATCCAGCCATTGAAAGCGACCTCGATCGCGCGCTCTCGCAGAGCCAGGCCTTCGCGGAGCGCCACCGCGGGGGAATCGCGGCGCTCGCGGCTGCAGAACTCGCAGCCGCCACAGATGAACTGGAAGCCCTGAACGAGCCCGTCGCCCGCGCCACCAGCTATTCGCAGCTCGCCTTCGCGGGAGATACCAGCGATCCCCGCAACGGAGCGCTGATGCAACGCGTTCAGGAGCGCGTCAGCGAAATTCGCAACACACTGCTCTTCTTCGAGCTCGAATGGGTCGCTGTCGATGAAGAGGTCGCCACCGCACTGCTCGCCGATCCGGCACTTGCCGGGCGCCACCATTTTCTCGGTTCGATGCGTCGCTATCGACCGCACCTGCTCACCGAACCCGAGGAGCGCATCCTCGAGGAAACCGCCAACACCGGCCGCCGCGCGTTCAGCAGGCTCTTCGACGAGATCATGAGCAGCATGCGGTTCGAGGTTCCAGTGGAGGTCGGGGGCGAAGAGAATGAGGGAGCCGAAGAAAGCGTCGAGACCGAAGAGGTCGGCGAAGAGGAAGTACTCTCGCGACTCTATTCGCCAGATCGCAATGTGCGGCGCGCAGGATCGAAAGCGCTCACCGAAGGGCTTCGCGCCAACGCGGGCCCACTCGCATTCATCTTCAACACGCTCGTCCAGGACAAGGCCGTCGACGACCGCCTGCGCGACTACGAATCGCCGATCGATTCGCGAAATCTCGCAAACGAAATCGCGGGCAGTTCGGTCGACGCGTTACTCTCCGCGTGCGTCGAACACTATCCACTCGTCGCGCGTTACTACCGCCTGAAAGCGACGATTCTCGGCCTGGATCGACTCGAAGACTACGACCGATACGCACCACTTCCGGGTAGCGACCACAGTGTCCCTTTCGAAGACGCGAAAAATCTCGTACTGGACGCCTACGGAGACTTCTCCCCGGAGATGGCCGACATCGCGCGGCGCTTCTTCGACGAGCACTGGATCGACGCCGAGTTGCGACCCGGGAAGCGCGGGGGAGCATTCAGCGCGTCAACGCTCCCGAGCGTCCACCCCTACGTGCTGCTCAACTACACCGGCAACCAGCGCGATGTGATGACCGTCGCGCACGAACTCGGCCATGGCGTCCACCAAACCCTGGCCGCCACGCAGGGGCTCTTCGAGCAGGACACGCCACTCACCACGGCGGAAACCGCGAGCGTATTCGGCGAGATGCTCGTCTTTCGCCGGCTGATGAAACTCGAGAGCGACCCGAAAGCCCGCCTGGCTCTACTCTGTGGAAAGTTGGAAGACGCCTTCGCGACCGTTTTCCGCCAAGTCTGCATGACCCGATTCGAAGAGAGCCTCCACTCCGCGCGACGCGATGAAGGCGAACTCGCGCTGGCCCGCATCGATGAACTCTGGCTCGACGCGAACCGTCCGATGTTCGGCGACTCCGTACACCTCTCGGACGACTACGGCTGCTGGTGGCTCTACATCCCACACTTCGTCCACTCACCCTTCTACTGCTACGCGTACGCGTTCGGCGAGCTGCTCGTGCTTGCGCTGTTGCGCTGCTACGACGAACAGGGAGATTCCTTCGTGCCCCGCTACCTCGACCTCCTCCGGGCCGGCGGCTCCCAATCTCCCGAGGTGCTGCTTGCGCGCCTCGACATCGATATCACCGACCCCGCCTTCTGGCACGGTGGCCTCGCACTGCTAGAAGACATGGTCGATCAAGCCCAGGAACTCGCCAATTGAGGCCGCGACACGCAATTTCGGGCGATCTGGGGTCCCCTACCAGAGGCTCTGCATGGCTTTCGCCGCTGCCTGCTTTTGCTATATTTCTGCTATCAACCTGACGCGGCCGGTCGGCGCGTGCATAGGGCAAAAGCCTCATATAGTCACTAAACCACAGGTTTACGATTTTCATCGAGCCACAGGTCTATAATCCTCAGATCAAACAGGGAGTGGTCATGGTTGGAACGAAGTCCCTCATTCGCCGTCTAGTTGTTCTGGTGTTAGCAATCGGCTTGGCAAACGCAGCACAGGCCGGCCCGACGGCAACGCCTACGGCCGGCGTGTCAGGAACGCCGACGGCAACGCCTACGGTCGGCGTGACAGGAACGCCGACAATGTCTCCCACAGTGTCCCCGACCGCGGGCCCGACTGGGACACCGACGATTTCTCCGACGAACTCTCCAACACCGACCGCGACCGGGACGCCGACCATTTCTCCGACCGCGGGCCCGACTGGGACACCGACAGTGTCTCCGACGATTTCCCCGACCGCGACGGCGACGGCATCACCGACCATTTCTCCGACCGCGACGGCGACAGCAACGCCGACCATTTCTCCGACCACTTCTCCGACACCCACACCGACGGTGCCGCCCGATCCGGGTCAGATCATCGACTCCTTCCTCTGCTTCATCGCGGTGCCGGCGAGGGGCGCGGACAAGTTCAAGCAACTCGATGCGAGCCAGCGTCAGGCATCGATCTACAATCAGTTCGAGCCGGGCGGGAGAAATGTGGAACTCCGCAAGACCAAGCAGTTCTGCACCCCGGTCTATGTGGGTAACGGCGACGTGGATATCATCGATCCCTCGTCGCATTTGACCTGTTACTCGTCACGGCCGAAACCAACGGGCAAGTTCCAGGTGATGACGACAGACGGTTTCGGCGATCTATATCACAACGTGAACAAACGACCGACCCAGTTATGCGTCGCCTCGCAGGTCCTTGTCGATGCGACTCCGACGCCCACGGCGGTTCCGACCGCTCTACCGGTTTCCCCATCGGCAGCGTCACGGTCGTCCATGAGCCTCGACGACTTCGAGTTGCGCAGAGTCACGAAAACACCGGGAACGCCGAAATTCGACAAGATTCAAGTGCGAGTCCGGGACGATAACGGTTACGACGAGTTCATGACTGTGAAGAGGGCGAGGGAACTCGGCATCCCGTCGAACGAGAACGGCGAGGGGAGCATCGGATACCCCACGGCGCACCTGACCTGCTACGGGATCATTCCCCCGAGATTCCCGAAGACGAACATCGAAGTGTGGAATCGTACTGGGCAGTGGGAACTGATGGAGAAGAGACCGCATCGACTCTGCATGCCGTCCACCAAGATTCTATTGGGCGAGAACTAGAGGCCTGGCTCGTCAGGAAGAACAGCGAAGTCGGTGCGGGAGATTCCCGGGCGCGCCTGCCTGGGTGATCTCCGCAGCGACGCGCCTGCCGCTCGTCAGAGCGGATTCGACGGCTGGGCCGACGAGATAATCGCCGGCGAAGAACAGCCGCGGCGATCGATCGACGCGCCGGCCGAAGCGAACCAGGCTCGACAAGTACCCGGGATAGAAGATCGGATACATCGGGTCAGTACGCGAAATCGCGTAGTCCTGGGGTTTCAAGCATCCGACCGGCGTGCGCGCGAGTTCCCGATCGACAAACTCGAGAATGTCAGAATCGGCCGCATCCCAGAGTCGATCGGTGGCGCGAGTAGCGAGCGTCGCGCGTAGCAGACCCGCGCCAGGCGGTGCAAAGCCGAGCTTGTGATGTTCCACGCTTAGCGCGGTAAGACCCATCGCGGCCGATCGGGGAAACGACCCCGCATCGAAGGAGAGCCTCCGCGGTGCTCGATCAAACATCAGCGATGCGGTGATTTCCCGCGTGTAGCGAACCTGCTCGAAGAAACCGCGCTCGCCAGGAGTCAGTTTGGGGCAGAGTGCCGCCACCTCGCAGCCCGGCAGAGCCACCACGACCGCATCGGCCATCACCCA
>SMVA01144369.1_pt1 | contig 39488 bp, 34 predicted proteins | sample 2456451 | NCBI WGS metagenome assembly SMVA01 (sample SAMN11095933, study PRJNA526329) | marine sediment metagenome | biome: Marine sediment; feature: Surficial sediment; material: Deep marine sediment; isolation source: Hadal surficial sediment | place: Pacific Ocean | collected 2014-05 | depth...
CCGACGCGACCGCCGCCGCGGGAGTCAATCTCAGCGCGACCCACGCCTTTTCCTCCTCGTTCGCCGATCTGGATGACGACGGCTGGCCGGATCTCGTTGTCGCAGCGGACTTCGGTACGAGCAAGCTCTTTTGGAACAACGGAGACGGCACGTTCACCAACGGCACGCTCGCTGCCGGCGTCGGCACCGATGAGAACGGCATGGGTTCGACGATCGGGGACTACGACGGGGACGGGGATCTCGACTGGTTCGTGACCTCGATCTACGACGTCGACGAAACCTGCCAGACGCAGGGCTGCAATTGGGGCTACACGGGAAATCGGCTGTACCGCAATGACGGGAATCGGGTCTTTACAGACTCGACGACGACCGCCGGCGTTCGAGAGGGATTCTGGGGTTGGGGAACCGCGTTCTTCGACTACGACAATGACGGCGACCTCGATCTGGTCATGACGAACGGTGTGGATTTCCCCGGCGGTACGGTGGAGAACGCGTTCAATACCGACCCGATTCGCTTCTGGGAGAACGACGGAAACGGGGTCTACACGGAGAAATCGGCGCTCGTCGGCCTGACCGATACCGGGAACGGCAAAGGGCTGGTCGTCTTCGACGACGACGGCGACCTCGATTTGTTCATCGTGAACAACGCGGCGAGCGCGATCCTGTATCGAAACGATGGCGGGAACGCCAACGACTGGCTGCGCGTCGAAACGGTCGGAACGACTTCCAATCTCGAGGGGCTGGGCGCGAAGGTGACGATCCAACCGGTCGCGCTGGGGCCGACACAGGTTCGCGAGATCGGCGTCGGAACCCATTTCCTCGGCCAGAGTGAGCGAACGGCCCATTTCGGGCTCGGAACCGGAACGGTGCCGGTTCACAAGGTGACGATCGTCTGGCCGAGCGGCCAGATTCAAGAATTCACGGATGTCGCGCGCAACACGACACTCGTCGCGGTCGAACCCGCGCTGGTGCTGGCGCCGCTCTTGAATCCCATCGGACTCGCGATGCTGGTGATCCTGGCGACGAGCGTCGGCCATCGAGCACGGCGGCGGGCTTCCCGGTTATAGGAGCCTAGGAGGCCGCGACCACGCGCCAGCGCTCGATCGATTTCGGTTTTCTCGTCACGCGACGCGTCGGCAGATCCTTGGCCGCCGCCACCACCGCCGAGCCGATCGAGGCGATCCGCATATCCCCAAAAGGCGTTCCACCCAGCCGATTGTTGACCATCGCGACGGCGAGTCTCTTGGTCGGATCCGCCCAGGCGCCCGAACCCCCGAAGCCGAAATGACCGAAGGCCGTCGGCAGCGCACCGCGACTCGTGAACGCCGTGTGGTAGCCGAGACGCCAGCCCATGCGAATTGGAATCACGCGGTCGCGGGTGTGGACTTGTACTTTGCTCATGCGTGGAATCATCCCGGGCGACAGCAACTGGACCCCATCGAGAGTTCCCCCTTCCGCGATCGCCGCATACATGCGCGCCAAGGATCGCGCCGTAAAGAGACCGTTCGCGGCCGGCACGGCGACCTCGAGAATTCGTTCGTGCCAGAGCGCATCCGCGTCGCCGGGCGGCACCAAGGCATCCAACATATGTCTCGCGTCGATGGGCGAACCGACGAGTCGATGCAATAGGGTCAGGACGTCCGCGGAACGTTCGGAGAAGAGCGCCTTCATCAACGCGGGGACGCTCGTTCCGGGTGGACCGGAAAGCTGAGCCGCACGGGCACGCGCGGCGGGCGGTGCCCCGATATACATTCCGTCCAGGCCGAGCGGTTTGACGAGTTCCTCGCGAATGACGTCCTGTAGCGACTTGCCCGTCACGCGCTGGATCAATTCGCCGGTCAGCCATCCGTAGGTGAGCGCATGATAGGCGCTTCGCACCGTGGGCTTCGCCGACGCATTCGCCAGCGCATTGACCATGTGATCCCAGTCGAGGATCTGCTCTCCGTGATCGAGTAGGGGACGCAGTCGGGACAGCCCCGCGCGATGGGTCATCAGGTCACGGACGCTGATCGTGGCCTTGCCCCCCGCCGCGAATTCCGGCCAGTAGCGGGCGATCGGATCGTCGTAGTGGATCAGCCCGCGATCCGCGAGAATGTGGATCAGCGTCGATGTGATTCCCTTCGACGTCGAGAAGGACATCGCCATCGTGTCCTTCTCCCACGGCGAGCCGTCCTCGTCCCGAACGCCTCCCCAGAGGTCGACCACCTTCTCGCCTTCGCGGTAGACACACACGGCCGCGCCGCCGCCGCTCGATTCGAGCTGCTTCTCGAAGGCCTGGACCACTGGCCAATACGGCGCTTCCGCCGTCCCCTGAATCGTCATACCTGCTCCCCCCGGATCGGTGACGCACTGCGGCAGTCCCGCAGGAACGTAGCGATGAACCCTCTACCGGATCATACGTGGCGGCAATCACCTTGGCTAGCGCGGCGAGCTGGCAAGATCGGAAGAGCGACGCAAGAAATGAAGACTTCCCTTCGGGGCCAGCCCTGCGAACAGAACGCCTCGGCTGCGGGGCGAACAGGGCGAGCGAGAAGACTCCGCGATGCTCCTTCTTGGGCCTTCACCCGGCCGCTCTTCGATAGAATCCCCCTCGCTTTGAAACCAAGAACAATAAAGGGGAAGATTCAATGGCGGATTCCGATCGCCGTGCGCGCGGACTCGAAATGATTGCGGAGGTCTATGCGGGGGACGTCGTCACGCCGCCCGAGGGCTACGCCTTTACCGACATCATGCTGGAACAACTCTTCGCGGAGGTCTGGTCGCGCGACGTTCTCTCCATCCGCGATCGACGCATCCTGATCCTCGGAATCATCGCGGAAAAGGGAGAGACGGCGACCTTTGGCATCCAAGCCAAGGCGGCGCTCAAACGCGGTGAACTCACGCCCGACGAATTGCGTGAATTCCTGCTCATGATCGCCCAATACGCCGGCTACCCCCGAGCGGCGGCTTTGCTCGGCGTCGTCGAACAAAAGATCGCCGAGGTCGCAAAAGAAAACGAGGGGTAGGCTGGGCGGCGGGAACGGGCGGCGGTTGGGTGATGTGCCAGGTGGGCCGGGTGGTGAAGCCTGCTGGGCGCGGATTCCTCGCAGTCGGCGGGACGACCCGCATGACGCCTCGATTGCATAGCTGCCGACCACGGCGCTTGACGCGCCCAGCAGGCTTCACGACCCACGACACCTGGCACGGCCCCCCAATGGCCGCCTTCGCCGCAGGTCCCCCAATCCGTCTATACTGCGATGCCCACACAGCCCGAGGAAACTTCGAGAAGGAAGCCAGCCATGTCAGACCTCGTCACCATCGAAATCAAGGATCACATCGCGGATGTCCGCCTCAACCGCCCGGAAAAGATGAACGCGCTCAGCGGCGAGTTGTGGAACGCGATCGTCGAGGCCGGTCTGCAGCTGAGCGACAATCGCGAAGTGCGGGCCGTCGTTCTCTCGGGCAACGGCCGCTGCTTCTGTGCGGGCCTCGACATGGCCAGCATGAAACGCTTCGAGGACAAGGACGCGCGCCCATCACTCTCGGACGCGATCCCGGCCGTCCCTCCCGGCGAACGACCCGGCAATCTGGCCCAACGCGCCTCGCTCATCTGGAAACGCCTTCCGGTTCCGGTCGTCGGCGCCTTGCATGGTGTCGCCTATGGCGCCGGCGCGCAGATCGCCCTCGGCATCGACATTCGTTTTGCGACACCGGATCTCAAACTTTCGATCATGGAGATCAAATGGGGCCTGATTCCCGATTGCGGCATCACCCAGACCCTGCGCGAGCTCGTGCCCCTGGACGTCGCCAAGGAGTTGACCTTCACCGGACGCATCGTGAGCGGCGAGGAAGCGCTGGCGTTGGGTCTCGTCACGCACGTCGCCGAAGATCCCCACGCAGCGGCGATGGAACTCGCCCGCGAAATTGCCAGCAAATCCCCGAACGCCATCCGATACGCCAAGCAGCTCTTCGAAGAGTCCTGGCGTAGCGATGAACGCGCGGGACTCGAACTCGAAACGAAGCTGCAGGTCGAACTCATCGGAAGCGAGAACCAGGTCGAAGCCGTGCGCGCCAACTTCGAGAAGCGGACGCCCGCCTTCAAGAACGTCGAGTAGTCGCGAATCGACCGAGGAACCATGGCAATGGCCTCGAATCCGACCCCGGCCAGGCCGCCGAGCGCGCGCGAAGAATTGGCGTGGACCCTGCGGCAAATCTACGACCTCGACCTCACGACGACATCCGGCGGCAATCTCTCGCTTCGCGACGACGACGGTCGAATCTGGATTACTCCGGCAAAGATCGACAAGGGGCAGTTGCGACCGGAACAAATCGCCTGCGTTGCGGAGCGAGCCGGCGACCGTGCCAGTGAGACTCGGAGCGACCCGCCTGCGTCCTCCGAGCTGCCCTTCCATCGCGCCATCTACGCCGCCCGCGCCGACTTGCGCGCGATCGTCCACGTCCACGCGGTCTCGCTCGTCGCCTTCAGCGTCGTCCGGCAGGTTCCCGATACCCGGATCTCTGCGCATTGCCATGCGTTATGCGGAAGCGTCGGGTTCGCGCCCTACGCCCTACCCGCCAGCGTCGAACTCGGTGAACGAATCGCCGCGACGTTCGCCGAGGGCTACGACTGTGTCGTTCTCGAAAATCATGGCGTCGTGCTCGGCGGGACCACTCTCCGTCGGGCGTTCGAACGATTGGAGGCCCTCGATCTCTGTGCACGCACGATTCTGCGAGCACGCACGGTCGGCCATGAGCAGATCCTGTCGCCCGAAGATCTCGCGTGTGGGAGCCTTCTGGGCGGGGCCGATGCGACCGCTGCGATACTTCGATCCGAATCCGCTCCGAGTCAAGAACCCGCGCTTCGACGATCGCTGTGTGAAATCGCCCGACGGGCCTACGCAAAACGACTCATGACGAGCACGCAGGGGACGCTTTCCTCGCGACTCTCGCAAGACGTTTTCCTGCTGACACCCCGGGCCATCCCCCTCGATCGGCTCGAACCTTCGGACCTGGTCCGCGTCGGGTTCGGCGCGTCTCCCGAAGACGCTCTCGATTCCGAAGAGGCCTTGCATGCCGCCCTCTACCGGCGGCATCCAGAGGTCGGCGCCATCGTGCATGGTTACGGCGAACACTCCTCCGGCTTCGGCGTCGCGGGCCTCGACGTCTCCGCGCGAACGATTCCCGAGAGCTATCTCCTCGTCAGAGAGCCCGCCCGCGTTTCCTATCGGGAATCGAGGCGCGATCCCGCGTCGATCGCATCCATCCTCTGCCCGGACAATCCGGTCGCTCTGATCCAGAACGACGGAGCACTGGCTCTTGGAACGAATCTTCTCGACGCGTTCGATCGGCTCGAAGTTCTCGAAGCCACGGCGGCCGCGGTCATCGCGAGTCGACCCCTCGGCGAATTGTCGCCCATGAACGACGACCAGGTCGCCGAGTTGCGGCGCAGCTTCTTTCCAAAGGGCGGGTTCTGAGGGAAGGCGCGTTACCCTGTCGCCTCCACTCCGTGCTCGCCCGACCCACCCGACCGAGAAAGGCCCCCCATGGAACTCGACATCATCGCCCATCCCCGAAGCCTGCAGGAATCGCAGGATCACGCCCGGCAGATCGAGCAGGCGGGCTTCGGTTCGGTCTGGTGGACCGACGCGGGGCGCTCGGCCTATCTCGCTTGCACCGCATCCGCACTCGCAACCGAGCGTCTACAGATCGGGACCGGCATCGCGGTCGCTTTTGCGCGCAGTCCAATGGTGACGGCGGGAATCGCGTGGGAACTCGCGGCCGCGACGAAGGGAAGATTCGTGCTCGGGCTCGGGTCCCAGGTGAAGGCGCATATCGAAAGACGCTTCAGCGCCGAATTCGCCCCGCCCGGTCCACGCATGAAGGAATATGTGGAGTCCGTCAAAGCGATCTTCCGCGCCTTCCGTGGCGAAGAGAAACTTGCCTACGAAGGCCGGTACTACAACTTCTCCCTATTGCCCGCGGCCTGGAGTCCGGGACCGATCGACGTTCCCGATCCGCCCGTCTACATCTCCGCCGTGCTGCCCTATATGAGTCGGCTGGTCGGCGAGATCGCGGACGGGATCCATATCCATCCCTTCCACTCGCCCGAATATGTGCGCGATGTGCAACGCAAGGCGATCGAGGAGGGGCTCGCCCGATCCGGTCGATCCCTCGAAGACATCACCTTCTCCTGCCCGATCATGACCTCCGTCGGCGACACGGACGAAGAATTGTCGAAGACTCGCGAGCACGCACGGTTGATGATCGGCTTCTACGGTTCGACGCGGAACTATTCCGTCATGTTCGAGCATCACGGCTTCGATGGCTTGTCGGCCGAGCTCAACGCACATCAAAAGCAGGGCGACATCAAGGGCATGCTCGCGCTCATCACGGACGACATTCTCGACCACTACATCTTGACTTCGAATTGGAACGACCTCGGCACGAAATTGGTCGAGCGCTACCGCGACCTCGCGCCGAACGTTCGCGTTACTTCGTATACCGCCCCGGAGAACTGGGACGATCCGGCGGCGCGCGAGAAGTGGGCACACGTCACCAAGACGATGCGCGAGGCGAAATGAGTACCTCAGAGCCGACTGGGAATTCGATTCGGATCAAGCCCTACGAGCATGCCTTCGGCGCGACCGTTTTGGGATTGGATCTTCGTGTTCCGCTCTCTCCCGAAGCCAGCCAGACGATTCATCAGGCCTGGGCAAAACATGGCGTGTTGGTCTTTCCGGATCAGAAACTCGATCACGACGAGCTCGAAGAGTTCACGTCGGGTCTCGGCCCGTTCGGAATCGATCCCTTCATCGAGGCCATGCCCGACCACCCCCACATTCTCGAGCTGCGGCGAGAGCCGAAGGAGAAGGCGTCGAATTTCGGGGCCGCGTGGCATTCCGATTGGAGCTTCCAGAGCTGCCCGCCGAGTGGCACGATCCTGCATTCCAAAGTCATCCCGCCAGTCGGAGGCGACACCCTCTACGCGGACGGCCACCGCTCGTGGCAGGCGCTATCGGAGACGATGCGATCCATGCTCGAAGGCCTGCGTGCGATCCACAGCGCCGCCTTCGCCTATGGCCCACGCGGCGTACTCGCCAAGGACGCGCACGAACGAACCATGAAGATCGTGGTCTCGGAGGAAGCCGAGAAGACAGAGACCCATCCGCTGGTTCGGAAACATCCCGTCACGGGGCGGAAGTCGCTCTTCATCAATCCGGTCTACACGGTCGCGATCGAGGGACTCCAGCCAGAGGAAAATTTCACGCTGCTCACGTTTCTTTACGCACATATGGTCAAGGACGAATTCGTCTATCGACACCGCTGGCAAGAAAACATGCTCGTGCTCTGGGACAATCGCAGCACGATGCACTTCGCAGAGGGCGGCTACGACGGGCACCTCCGTCTGATGCATCGAACAACCCTGGCGGGCGATCGTCCGGTCTAGGCGCCCGACCGGGCGGCGTGACGGCCCGCTCGGCGGCCGAAGAAGGTCGACTCTCCGATACAAGTGCCACTCGAATACCCGGTCCCGTCCTGGGCAATATTGGAGGCGCAGCCACCCGCCGCGTAGAGACCGGGAATCGGCGTTCCGTCCTCGGCGAGAACCTCAGCGTCGATCGACACATCGAGTCCCCCGAGCGTAAAGGCCATATACGTCGCCTGGCCAACGGAGGCGTCGAGGGCGGCGTAGGGCGGATGGACGAGCGGGGTCAGCCATTTCTTGCCCTTGTGAAACTCCGGATCCTCGCCCCGCTCGGCATGCGCGTTGTAGTCGCGCAGCGTTTGCTGCAAGGCACCCTTCGGCATCCCCAGAGCCCCCTCCATCTCCGCCACCGACGCGAACGCATCGACGAGCGGATAGGCCCCATAATGCGGCGGATCGACGGCGTAGGTCGAGTCGTCGAGGATCAGCCAACCCGCACGATCCGGTTGACGTGTCGTGAACAGACTCGATCGGGAATGATAGGAGTCCTCCGCCACATAACGCTTGCCTCGCTTGTTCACGAGGATGCCCTTGATATGGCTCTCGGGCGGATAGAACGCGGCGGTGACGAGCGCGCCATCCATGTGTTTGAGGACGCCGCCGGCCGAGCGCCCGAGTTGATGACCCGCGCCATCATCGTACGGTGTGAACTGCCTCGTGTAGGCCTCGTCGAGCAGCTCGGGCAGGAATTCCGCGAGCAGTTCCTCGTTCTCGGTGAATTGTCCAGCCGCGAGAATCACGCCCTTTCGAGCACGAACGCCGCCTTTTGCCTCGCCAAACACTTGATGACGGACACCCACGATTCGCCCGTCCTCCCGAACGAGCTGGGTCACGTAGGCATCGCAGAGGATTCGAACACCGATCGCTTCGGCCCGCGCGATCAGGCGTTCCATCATTTTCGCCCCGCCGAGATGACCGACCTCGGCGACTTTATGGCCGCGAGGGGCCGGCCTCGCCTTCTCGCGAAAGGGATAGACCTCTTCGTTGCCCGACCAGATCAGGCATTCGTCCGTCATCTGGAGCACATGCTTACCCGGGTACATGCTGTCGTTGAAGGGTACGTCATGCGCGACGAGCCAATCGAAATGCTCGACACTCTCGTCGCAATAGGCCCGAATTTTCTCTTCGTCAGGGTCGGGCGTATTCATCACGAGGTAGGTGTACATATCCTCGACCGTGTCCTCGACGCCAACGGCTTTCTGGACACGCGTCCCCCCGCCGAGATAGACATGCCCGGCGGCCATGCTCGTGACACCACCCCCACCGCTGGCGCGCTCGAGAATCAATACATCCGCACCGGCTTCGCGCGCTTCGAGGGCTGCACAGACCCCTGCGCAGCCGAGTCCGACGATGACGACATCGGCTTCGTCCTCCCAGGCTTCGACGGCCTTGGCCTCGACCACCCCGTATTGCCCCTCACTCATCGGCCTCCTCCGTCCATCCTGAAAATTCGAAGTCGTCGAGATTTGGTTCACGAGTCCAACGCCAATAGTCGACCAGCCGCCAAGGACTCAGGATATGGATCTTGCCGTGGGCGTTCTTGTACCAGGAATGCTTAACGTGGGGACTCGACCAGACGAGGGTTTCGAGCTCCTTCTGCGTTCGCTCGTAGTATTCGTCGTGGACGGCCTGGCGCGGACTCATCGCGCGATGACCGCCCTTGATGAGCGCATCGAGGCAGCCCGAGATATATCGCATCTGACATTCGGAGTGGAAAATCAGGCTTCCCCCGTGTGCCAGATTGGTGCCCGGTCCATACATGCAGAAAAAATTCGGGAAGCCCGGAATCGTGATGCCGAGATAGGCCGCCGGCTCTTCTCCCCAATGCTCCGACAAGACGACGTCGTCGCGCCCGACGATTTCCATCGGGAAGAGCATCTTGTTGGCCTGGAACCCGGTGGCATAGACGATCAAATCGACTTCGATCCGGCGACCGTCTTCGAGCACGATGGCGTCGCTTTCGATTCGAGCGATCGGGTCGCGATAGAGTTCGACATCGTCGCGGGTCAGTGCACCCAGCCAACTCCCGTTGTCCTGGAGCGTGCGCTTCGCGGTCGGCGGATAGTCGGGTACGACCTTGTCGACCAGCTCCGGGTTATCGCCCAACTGGCTCACGATCCAATCGGTGAACATCTGCCGCGCGGCTTCATTGATGGCGCTGACCGATCGGCTCTGATCCGGGTAGTCGGGATCGATGCGGGCGGCCAGCAGCCCGCCGTCACAGCCCGGCCAGAAGAGCAGGAATCGATACCAACGCCCGTAGAAGGGCAGATTCCGAATCGCCCATTGCACGCCGGGACCGACGGCTTTGTGGTAATTGGGGTTCGGGAACATCCATTGTGCAGTGCGTTGAAACACGCTGACGTGCGCGGCATCCGGTGCGATCGTCGGCACGATCTGAAAGCCACTGGCCCCGGCGCCGATCACCGCGACGCGCTTGCCCCGGTATTCGACCGTGTGATCCCAATTCGACGAGTGAAAGGACGGGCCCCTGAAATCTTCGCGGCCGGGAATCTCGGGCCATTTCGCCCGATTCAATTGGCCGACCGCACTGATCACAGCGCGGGCCGTCAGGGTTTCCTCCCGTCCCTGCTTGTCGCGCGTGACGACGCGCCAGGTTCCGGCCGCCTCGTTCCAGCGCGCAGAGACCACTTCCGTTTCCCAACGGATGGATGGCCCGAGTTCATGCTTCTCCAGCACGCCCTCGAAATAGGCTCGAAGCTCCGGCTGCTGCGAAAAAAATTCGGACCAATGATCGCTCGGCTCGAAGCTGTAGGAATAGAAATGATTGCCGACATCGACGCGACAGCCGGGATAGGTATTCTCGAACCATGTCCCGCCGACACCCGCATTCTTCTCGATGACCACGAAGGGGATGCCCGCTTGCTTGAGTCGGATCCCCGCAAGCAAGCCGGATTGCCCGCATCCGACGACGACCACCGGAAATTCAGTTCGCGCCGTCGCGCTCGCCTCGTCCCATTCGATGGCCCGGGCGTCACGTCCGTCGAGTTCCATCTCCTCGAGCATCATGGGGAGATATTCTTCCGGAACCGCGTCGCAGACGAGCCAACTCATCATCTCCTGAATCAGTTCGAGACTCGGCGGCGGCGGCAATACGCAGCCCCCATCGCGAAAGGCCTTGATCCCCTCCAGAGCGAGCCGTCGCGCCTCGGCCTGCATCTCGTCGGGCATGAAGCCCTGGACCTCATTCAGGAATAGACCCTGCGGCTTGATGTCGCCACGAATCCACTTCGGATCCCCGGTCATATGAACGAGAGAGAGCATCAACGTCGGAACGCTGAGATCCTCGAGCGCCTTCGCGATCGCGTCGTCGTCGTCGGTCATTATTCGTATTGGTGCATCACCGGCGCGCCTGTGAGAAAGGCTCCGAATGCCTTGACGATGTCTTTCATCGCGGCCGAAGTCTTGTGTGCTTCGAGGTCGGACGCGGCCGCCCAGCTCTCGACCATCACGAAGCGCGTATCGTCGTCGACACTCCTGAAGAGGTCGTACATCTCACAGCCGGCATCCTCTGCACGCACGCGAGCGAGCGCGGGACCCGCGGCGGCCTCGAACTCGTCGGCCTTGCCTTCTTTGATTGGGAGCTGAACGGTCATTCGGATCGACATCATTCTTCCTTTGCAGGCGGGACCGCCCTCGGGTCGCGACCGAGCTGGCCGCCCCCGATGCGGCCGGAGAGAGACGACGATACCCCAATTGGCAGGCCGATCGCCGCTCCTTCGGTTCGCGTTATCCTCCTCGATGCAGACCGGGAGTTTCTGCAAAAAAGGGAGCTTGACCCAGATGGCCGAAGGCGTAGCGAAGGGCTCGATTCCATCCGGCGGACTCGAGGGAATGGCGGTGTTGGTCACCGGCGGAGGCAGCGGGATCGGTGCCGCCTGTGCGGCACGCCTCGCCGCCGACGGCGCCGCCGTCACGATCTGCGGACGCACGGAAGCCAAGCTCGCGACCACGGCGAAGACGATCGCAGCGGGCCTGGGTCATGGGGGCACGGTCCAATGGATCGTGGGCGACGTCACGAACGAAGCCGACGTCGAACGCATGATGACGCGAGCGGCCGAGCCCACCGGCGCGCTCGATGGCTGTATCGCGAATGCGGGCGGCGGGGGCGGCATGCGCCCCTACCATCTCCAGGACACCGAAGAATTCTTGCGCGTTCTGCATTTGAATGTGCTGAGTACGATGCTCTGCGTGAAATACGCCACGCGCTGGATGGTCGAAGCGGGCGGGGGATCCTTCATCGGAATGTCCTCGATCGCGGGCCACATAACGCACCCCTATTTCGGCGCGTATTGCGTCGGAAAGGCCGGCATCGAAGAGATGATGAAGAACGCGGCCGACGAGTTCGGATCGCGCCGGATTCGGTTCAACTCGATCCGTCCCGGTTTCATCGCCACGGAACTCATGCAGGGCATCCCGCGTGACAGCGAAACCTATCGCTCCTATATCCGAAATACCCCAATGGGCGATGTCGGGCGATCCGAGGACGTGGCCCAGCTCGCGCGTTTCCTGATCGGCCAAGAATCCAGCTGGATCACCGGGGTCGCCATCAATGTGGACGGGGGCCACGCGCTTCGCCGAGGCCCCGACTTCGGTCCCTTCATCGAACCTGCGATCGGCAAGGACGCCCTCACCGGCGGCCCCGCCACCGAGCCGAGCTGAGCGAATCGGTCCGCCAGGCGCTTGCGCCGTAGAAGGCTCCTAGAACGCCAGGACCGTGCGCAAGCCCCGCCCCGCCCGCATATCCTCCAGTCCGAGATTCACTTCCTCGATCGGACGCCGATGGCTGATCATGTTTTCGAGATCGAGCGCGCCCTTGCGCCACAGCGCCAGAAAACGCGGAACGTCGTAGTGGCCGTTGCAGGACCCGAGCAACGAGCCAATCAGCTTTTTCTCCTGGGTCAGGAACATCGCGGGCAGGGGCAATTCGAAGGGATCGATCGCGGCACCGACCATGACCGTCGTGCCCCCGATTCGGCTCGCCTGGATTCCCGCCGAGATCAGCGCCGCATGACCCGCGCCGTCGAACGCATAGTCCACGCCGATTCCCCCCGTCAATTCGATTGTGCGCGCGACGACGTCCTCTTGATTCGGGTCGAGAATATCCGTCGCGCCGAAATTGGCCGCGTAGTCGCGACGTGAGGCGACCGGGTCGGAAACGATGATGCGTGAGGCGTTCGCGAGCCGCGCGCCCTGCACGATCGAAATGCCGATCCCGCCGAGCCCCATCACGAGGACCGTTGCGCCCGCTTCGACCTTCGCAGTATTCAGCACGGCGCCCACACCGGTCTGAATCGCACACCCGATCACACAAGCGATCTCGAGGGGCGTGTCCTCCGGAACCTTGATCGCTCGGCCCTCGTCGATCAGCGCGTACTCGCCCCAGCCCGCGAGACCGAAGCCCTGAAAGACATCCTGGCCTCCGCGCGACAACGGCGTGGACCCGTCGGCGCGAAGCCCGGTCATGAAATTCTGACCGTCGACACACAGCGAAAATTCGCTGCGTACGCAGTAATAACAGTTTCCGCACGAGGGGAGCGGCGTCAGCATGACCTTGTCGCCCTTCGAGAGCCGACGGACCGCGCCGCCCACCTCTTCGACGATACCCGCCGCCTCATGCCCGAAAATCGAAGGCAGCTGTTCGCCGCCCGCCAGATCGACCATCGTCAGATCCGAGTGGCAGATTCCGCAATTCGAAATCTTGACGACGACGTCACGCGGACCCGGAGATTCGATCTCCACATCGTCCACGATCGTCAGTGGCTGTCCATTCTTCTCGAGAAGTGCGGCTCGCATCGGAATTCATCCTCTTGTCTCGACTGGATTTCAGGTTTTCTCGGAAAGGTGTCCGCGTCCGGGAACGTGATTGACTTCGATTCGAATGCCGTCGGGATCCTCGAAGAGCACGGAGTAATAGCCGGGCGCAAAACCATCTTCGCGAGGGGGATGAACGATTTTCGCGCCTAGCTTCCCGACGAAGCGAAAAATCTCGTCGATGTCTTCCCGTTCGCGTGCGCGCAAACAGAGATGGTGGAGACCCACGTGGCGTGGGTCGAAGGGGAGCTCCCGATTCTTCTCATCGATCTGTGAGATCGCGATGCCCGTCCGACTGCCGATGCAATAGAAATACGTCTCGCTGTCGATCAGGATCTGCATCTCGAAGAATTCGAGGAGCGGCGCATAGAAGGCCCGCGATTTTTTCACGTCCCTCACCGTCAGCTGAATATGCGCGATGCCATTCAATTTCATGTCGAATCTGGGGCCAAAGAGTTCATTTCGAGTCCCATTCGATTGGACGGATCATCCGGGCATCAGGCTATCGAGATTCTCGTCGAGCGTCGACAGAATCCGATCGACCGTTTCCGCGTGGGCCATTCGTTTGTTGTTGCGGAAGGCGGGTTGTTTGAGCGCCCCCAAGCGAGCCGCCGCTTCGAGACACTCGGATTCGAGTCGATCCGGCGAAACGATTCGATCCAGAATGCCCACTTCGACCGCGCCCGCCGGATCGTAGATCGTCGAATGAATCAACGCCCGATCGAAGTGACGTTTTGACAATCTTGCGCGGGCGAGTTCGAATCCGAAGATCGGTAGCGTCATCCCGATCGCGGTCTCGTTCATCCCGATCTTGAACGCGCCCTCGGCGCCGATACGCTCATCGCCCGCCATCGTGATAAAGGCGCCCATCGCGATCGCGTGGCCTCCACAACCGACAACGATCGGCTTGGGATGATTGAAGATCGTCATCAACAAATTCGCACCGGCTTTCAGCATCGCACGCGCGGCGGCGGGGCCCTCGCCCATCGTGGGGAGGTCGAATCCGGCGCAAAACATTCCTTGCTTGCCCAGCAAGACGATCGCATCCGCCGCTTTTTCCGCCTCGTCGAGCGCGCCGATCAATTCCTTCGCAACCGCTTCGGAAATCGAATTCGGTTTGCCGTGGTCGAGTCGAAGAACACAGATCCCGTCTCGAATTTCGCTTGTCACGTATTTCATCTCAAATCCCTATCCGGGCGATGCCCGTTCATGATCCCGCGTCGCGTTCAATCGAATAGCGCAGCCGGACGCCAGCCAGCTGCATCTCGTGGCCCTTGAGATCGCCCTCGAGCGGATGCATTGCGACGGCGAGGACCTCGCGCGCGATCAACTCTGCATACTCCTCGATGGCTCTCGCGACTTCGGCGTCGTCACACGCCCATGCGATGCGAACGCGATCGGAAACTTCGAATCCCTGATCCTTTCGCGCCGAGTTGAGCAGGCTGATCGCATCGCGCGCGATCCCTTCCCGACGCAGCCCATCGTCGAGCCGCGTATCGAGTACGACCGTGTATTCCCCGTCCGTCGCGGTGGCGGCGTCACCACGGGCCGACCTCTGGAACAAGACATCCTCGAGCCGGAGTTCTTCTCCTTCCACCTCGATCGACTCTCCCGCCTCGAGCCGACTGACTTCATCAAAACCCCAGGACGCGAGCACAGGGCCAATCTCCTTGAGTTTTGGGCCACAACGTTTGCCCAGGGTCTTGAAATTCGGCTTGACCGTGACCGTCGCAAATTGACTCTCATCCGCCTCCACCGAGACTTTCTTGACGTTCAGCTCACTGGCCAACAAGTCGGCGGCCGCGAGTACATCCGCTCGCACACCTTCGTCTCGATGGACCACGATGAGTTCGGGCAGCGGCTGCCGCACCTTGATCTTGTGGTCCTCACGAACACGTCGGCCCAGGGTCGCGACCGCTCGAACCGTCGCCATGCGTCGTTCGAGGGCGGCGTCGAGTTCGGCCGATTCGAGCCGTGGATAGTCACACCAATGTACGCTCGCCGGCGCGGAAGGGTCGATCGCACGCACCAGGCGTTGATAGACCTCCTCCGTCAAGAACGGCATGAAGGGTGCGAGCACCTTCGAGAAGGTCGTCAAAACCGAGTAGAGCGTCGCGAAGGCATTCGTCTTGTCGCGGTCGTCCTCACTCTTCCAGAAGCGCGAGCGAGACCGCCTGACGTACCAATTCGTGAGATCATCGATGAAACTCACGAGTCGCGGCACGACGGTATACAGCCGATAGGCCTCCATTTCCGTATTGACGTCTCGGACGAGACTCTGCAGGACGGACAGGATCCAGCGGTCGATGTCGACGCGTTGATCGACCGGATCGGCCTGCCAGGTTCGCGGGTCGTACCCGTCGATGCTCGCGTAGGTCGTAAAGAAGGACAGGACGTTCCAATAGGGCAAGACGACGGTGCGCACGATTTCGCGGAGGCCCGCCTCTTCGAATCTCGATTCCTCGGCCCGAACAACCGGGGAGTCGATCAGGTAGGCGCGCAACGCGTCTGCGCCGAATTTGTCGAGCATCTCGTTTGGGTCGGGATAGTTCTTGAGACTCTTCGACATTTTCTTGCCGTCGCGAGCCAGAATCATCCCGTTCACGATCACGTTGCGGTAGGGACTCTTGCCGAAGAGGCTCACGCCTAATACCAGTGTGGTATAGAACCAACCGCGCGTCTGGTCGAGCCCCTCCGCGATGAAATGGGCGGGGAAGACCGAATCGAATTCCGCTTCGTGCTCGAAAGGGTAGTGCTGCATCGCGTAGGGCATCGCACCCGACTCGAACCAACCATCGAGTACCTCGGGCGTTCGGCGATAGGTCTTGCCGTCCCGTTCGATGATGACCTCATCGACGAAGTGTTTATGGAGATCGTCCAACAGGACGCCCGACAGAGCCTGAAGCTCGGCTCGCGAGCCCACGCAGATCGTGTCCTCCGGATCGTCGACGTTCACCCAAACCGGAATACACGAGCCCCAGAATCGATTGCGGCTGATATTCCAATCTTTCGCCTCTCGAAGCCAGTTCCCGAAGCGATTCGAACCGACGTATTCGGGGACCCAATTGATCTCGTCATTGAGGGAAACGAGATCCTCACGAAGATCTTCGACCTTGACGTACCAAGCCTCGATCGCACGATAGATGAGGGGCGTATTGGTCCGTTCGCAATACGGATAGCTATGCACGATCGTATTCTGTTGAACGAGCTTGCCCTCGTCCTTCAGCTTCCGGATGATCGGCTTGTCGGCGTCCTTGCAGAAGAGACCCACGAAATCGGATATCGGTTCAAGAAAACGGGCGTCCGCATCGAGGGGATCCACCAGATCGATACCCTCGCGACGGCAGATTCGGAAATCGTCCTCTCCATAGGCGGGCGCGAGATGCACGATGCCCGTGCCATCCTCGGTCGTCACGAAATCGTCTTCGAGCACGACGAAACAATTCGATCGGTTGTCGTCATCCGCGTAGTAGGAAAAGACGGGCTCGTACCGAAGGCCGACGAGGTCGGCGCCGATCACCCGACGCACGAGGCGATATTTCTCGCCCTTCTGTCCGACCGCGTCCGAATCTTTGCCCGAGTCGATCAAAGCCTTTGCCAAGGCTTTGTCGTAGGCCGCCAACCTCGCTTCGGCAAAGATCAGATGGTCCCCACTCCCGAGGTCTTCAACGACGACGTAGTCGATCCGCCGCCCGACGCAAAGCGCGAGATTCTCCGGCAAGGTCCAGGGCGTCGTCGTCCAGGCGGTCAGATAGAGGGCCGCATCTTCGCCCAAATTCGGCGAGATCGGCGAGGGGCCCTCGATCACCCGCAATCGGATGGTGATCGCGGGATCCTGAACATCTTGATAGTTCTTGTTGGCTTCGAAATTCGAAAGTGGCGTCGCGAGCTTGCAGGAATAGGGCATGACCCGATAGCTCTTGTAGACGCGACCCTTGTCCCAGAGCTGTTTGAACACCCACCACACCGACTCCATATAGTCGACATCCATCGTCTTGTAGTCGTTCTCGAAGTCGATCCAGCGCCCCATTCGCAAGATCGTCTTTCGCCAATCCTCGACATAGGTGTCAACCATCCCGCGACATTGCTCGTTGAAGACGTCGACGCCCCGTTCGAGAATCTCCGCCCTTCCCGCCAGGCCGAGCTCTTTCTGTGCCAGCGCCTCAATCGGCAGGCCGTGACAATCCCATCCGAAGCGACGCTCGACGGGATGCCCGCGCATATTCCAGAAGCGCGGCACGATATCCTTGATCGTTCCGGCAAGCAGATGGCCGTAGTGAGGCTTGCCCGTCGCGAAGGGCGGACCGTCATAGAAAACGAAGGGCGTATTCCCCTCGCGCCGTCGATTGCTCTCACGAAACGCGTCGGTCCGCTCCCAGAACTCGAGGATCGCACGCTCCATGGCAGGGAAATCGGCGGTGGCTTCGACGCGTTCGAAGACCGGCTCGGAAGACGCGCTCATCTCGACCTCTCTCGGAAATCCAATGCGGTGCTGCGCCCGCGCAATGCGCCGGGACCAGGCCGATCGCGACGTCGGGAGTATGGGGGCAAACGCCCGGCGTCTCAATCGCCAACGACGATTCAGTATGCGCCCCGGTTCCCACCCGATCCTCGACCGGGTCCCTTCCGCCGGACGGTCTGTGCTAGAACCCGGCGACTCGAAAAGGAGCCCTCGATTGGACCTCGGCACTCTTCTGCATGGCACGAACCCCGTATTGCTCGATGTTGCCCTTCTTGTCGGACAGATAGCGATCGGGGTGTGTTTCGTCATCCACGCTCTCGGCAAGCTCGGAATCGTTGGTTCGGGCACGCTGGACGGCTTCGCCGCTTGGCTCGGCGACCTCGGCATGCCGATACCCCAGGTTCAGGCCCACATCGCCATGGGCTCGGAACTCGGCGGCGGAATCCTGCTGATCCTTGGGCTCGCGACGCGCCCGGCCTGTGTGCTTCTCATCATCACGATGCTCGTCGCCGGAATCGTCGGCCATCGGGGCGCGGGCTATCTCATCACCAACGACCCGCCGGGTGCCGAATACACGATCAACCTCGCGGTCGTCTGCCTGATTTTCCTGTTGATCGGCCCCGGCAGCATTTCCCTCGACGCCGTTCTCTTCTAGGTGTGCAGCGCCAAGAGGGCGAACGCCCCTTGCCCGTCGATCGAACATGCGAGACCCCCGCGAATGGCCACGCTCGGCTCGATCGGGCGTCGCCGGACGAACCGAACGTTGCGCCCTGCCCTGCTACGATCGGGCCATGACCAGACGGCTCGTGCGACGCCAGCTTGCCCGCGTCTTCCTCAAGCTGACCGGTTGGAAGCCTGACGGCGTCCACCCCGATACCCATAAATTCGTCCTGATTGCGGCACCCCACACGTCGAATTGGGATTTACCCTACCTGCTCGCCTTCGCGGAGTATTTCGATATCCGGGTCTCTTGGCTGGGAAAACACACGATCTTCCGCTGGCCATTTGGAACTCTTGCTCGCGCAATGGGCGGATTTCCCGTGCGCCGCCACAAGCGCGAAGACTTGGTGACCGCCATGGCTCGCATCTTCGACGAACACGAGGAACTCTGCCTCGTCATTCCGGCCGAGGGGACACGCAGCCTCGTCGAGTATTGGAAATCCGGCTTCTACCACATCGCCCGGACCGCCCAGGTTCCGATCGTGATGTGTTATCTGGACTACACGAAAAAGACCGGCGGTTTCGGTTCCGGCTTCATCCCTTCGGGCGATGTGGTCAAGGACATGGACATCATTCGCAACTTTTATGCCGGTCGGCAGGGGAAATATCCGGCCCTCTTCGGACCCATACGACTGCGCGAAGAGGCGGCAGGGAACCTTTCGCCGCCGGAGCCCCCCTAGTCCGGGTGATGGATCGCGACCGGATTCAAGCGGCCCAGCAAGGGGATCTCCTCGCAATGAGTGACGTGATCGACGCCGTGATGCCCTGGGTCAGCCGACTCTGCGGCTCGATCGCCCTCGACGCGGGCCCCGATGCCGCCCAGGACACCTTGATCCAGATCATGCGGGACTTGAAGGGATTGCGGGATCCCTCGGCCTTTCGCTCCTGGGTTCGACGGATCGCAACCCGTGAAGCCGTTCGCCACGCGACACGACGGCGGCGCGAGCCACTTTCCGATCAGGTCGATCAAGCGGCCGGCCGAGCCTTCGAACCGAGCCTTCGACGAGACGTGGCGAGCGTCCTTGCGGATCTGACCCCCGACCAACGCGTCGTCCTCATCCTGCGAGACCTCGAGGGGCTCTCGGAAGCGGAAGCCGCCACCTTATTGGATGTCGCCCGTGGCACGATCAAATCTCGCCTGCATCGTGCTCGCGAGGCTTTCCGAAAGAGATGGCCCTCATGAGTGCCAATGAATTGGAGAGTTCGGACGATCCGATCGAAGTCTCACGTTATGCCTGGCCGGTCGCGGATCTCGACCCGGTGGCCAAAATGAGAGCGTTGGCCGCTGGTGTGCCCCACGCCGCGATCGATGAGACGCTCTTCGACGTACCCTTCGAGCGCTTCTGGTCCTTCATCGAGGATCTCGAAAACAACACCGCGCTCTACGAGGGCACCGTGAGTCGCCTTCGCATTCTCGATCGCCACGGCGAGTCGATTCGCCTCGAAGCGCGCAGCCCGCTTGGATTTTGGATCCCCTTCGAGGTCGTACTTCGATCGGGCTGGTGCGTCATGCACTCCAAATCCGGCCAGACCGGCATGGCCGCCCACCCCGAAAATGCAACCCAAACCCGTTTCATCCACTTCGAAGCGTCTTCGACGTTCGGCCGTCTGCTGCGGCCGATCTTTGCCTGGAATATTCGCGGAGATTTCCGACGACTTCGGCGCCACTTTTCTAAGACCGATTAGGCGCTCGCAATCGCCTTCGGCAAGCACGCCTAACCGAGAAATAGCCCAGCGGCACGATTCGAGGTCTCCTCGACCACCGGATAGCCGAGTTCCTCGAGAAAACGTGCGAAGTGATCCTCGTCCTGCGCTGGAATTTCGAGCCCGGCCAGTACCCGCCCAAATGCCGCGCCGTGATTGCGATAGTGAAACAAGCTGATATTCCAACGACCGCCAATCCTGTCGAGGAAACTCGCCAGCGCGCCCGGCCTTTCTGGAAATTCGAAACGGAAGAGTCGCTCGTCGGGCATCGTGGCTCGGCCTCCGACCATGAAACGGACATGGAGCTTCGCCAATTCGTTGCCCGTCATGTCCACGACCGCAAAGCCCGCACGTCGAAGATCCTCCATTACGCCCTCGCACTCCGAAGCTCGACCGGACAATTCGACACCCACAAAGACGTGGGCCTGGTCGGCTCCTCCGTAGCGATAGTTGAACTCGGTCACCGAATGCCCGCCGAGCGCGCGACACAGCGATTGGAACGAGCCCGGCCGCTCCGGGATCGTGACCGCGAGCAACGCCTCGCGCTGTTCGCCGATCGCCGCACGCTCCGCGATGTGACGAAGTCGATCGAAGTTCATATTCGCACCACTATCGATCGCGACGAGGGTGGCGCCTCGTACGTCGTTGTCCGCCACCCAACGTTTCAACCCCGCGATGGCGAGCGCGCCGGCGGGTTCCGCAATCGAACGCGTGTCCTCGAAGATGTCGCGAATGGCGGCGCAGATTTCGTCGATGCCCACCGTCACCACCTCGTCGACGAGACGGCGGGCAATCGCGAAGGGCAACGTCCCGACCTTTCGAACCGCGACACCGTCCGCAAACAAGCCGACCGGGCCAATGTCGACGGGCTCGCCCGCTTCGAGCGCCGCCGCAAAACAGGCGGCATCCGTGGGCTCGACCCCAATCACTCGCGTGCTGGGCGATGCCTGCTTCACATAGGCCGCCGTCGCGGCGATCAACCCACCGCCGCCGACCGGTACGAAGATCGCGTCAATCGGATCCTCTTGCTGGCGCAAGATTTCCACCGCGACCGATCCCTGCCCGGCGATCACATCGATGTCATCGTAGGCATGTACGAACACACGACCCTCATCCGCTCGAATGCGTGCGGCCAGCGCCGCAGCTTCCTCGAAGCTGTCTCCCTCGAGCACCGCGTCCCCGCCCAGGCGCCGGACCGCCTCGACCTTGATCTGCGGCGTCGTCCGCGGCATCACGATTCGCGAATGGACTCCCAATCGTGTCGCCGCGAGCGCAACGCCCTGGGCATGGTTGCCCGCGGAAGCCGCGACGACGCCCGCCTTGCGTTCGGATTCGCCGAGCCGACTGATCTTGTTGTAGGCGCCGCGAAGCTTGAAGGAAAAGACCGGCTGGAGGTCTTCGCGTTTGATCCAGATGCGGTTGTCCTGTCGGCTGGAAAGCAGATCTGCCCGATCGAGTGGAGTCTCGATCGCAACCTCGTAGACCGGCGCTCGCAGGATCTTTTCGATCAGTTCATCGTTCGCCATCAAGGACTCCAACGATCCGCCACGCAGTCGCCGCCTCTCGTGCCGCTCATTTCCGCTCCTCTCCAGCCGACTCGGCTGCGCGATTCAGATGAAGCGCGACCGTGGCCGCGACCGCGGCCGTCTCGATTCGCAAATTATGCGCACCGAAGGATCTCGGCAGCGCCCCGACCCCTTGCAGAATCCGTCGCTCGGAATCGCTGAAGCCGGCCTCTGGCCCGATGACGGCCAGGCCTGCGGCTCGATCGAATCCCACCGCAGGGCCGTTCCGATCTCCGAAATAGACGCTCTCGGCCGATGATCGTTTCGCGAGCGCGTCTTCGAGAGAACAAGGCGCTCGCACCTCGAGTCGCCAAGCGCGCCGTGAAACCTTGCAACTCTCGATCAAGATCCGAATCAGCCTGCTCGACGTCGGATCCAGTTTTCGCACAGCGGAGTCTTGCAAGACGAGGGGCTGCCAACAAACGAGCCCCAATTGGCTCAACATCTGCAACATCGTCGACAGCCGGTCGCCCTTCGGAATGGCGCTGGCCAACACGAAAGTCGAATCCGGTCGCGCGACCTCGACGATCGCATCGACGCGGACCCTTGTCGAAGGCTTTCCGAGCGACTCGATCCGGGCCGGGGCCGTGTGTCCCAACCCGTCGAATACAACGAGCGGATCTCCGACTCGCAAGCGTCGCGCGACCAGATGTCGGGCCTCATCTGGCGCGAGCGTGACCGAGCACGAACCGGCCAGCTCTTCGATAAACACCCAGCATTCGCTCACGTTCCCGCCTCCCCCATCCTCGCCGGATCGAGGTAGACATCGAAGCGAACCAACTTTGTCACGATCTCGAAACTGACATCCGGAACAATTGACTCCGCCCGATGCGGACGTTTGACGACCACCCGCGCGACCCGCTTGCGCGCGGCCTCGACGAGTCGGACGGCGTCCGTCTCGTCACCGAGAAGCGCACGAAGAACCTGCAATTCGCGTTTCGGCAAGGCCTTGTTTCGACGTGCCTGGGGATACATTGGATCGAGGTAGACGCCGCTCTCCGGTCGCTCGATTCGAGACAACCTCTCAGCACTCTCGGCGTGAACGAATTCGAGACGGTCCGCGATCTCCGGCTTCACGCGACCGGAAGCGCAATCCCTCATCCAGCCGGTGATGAGTAGCGCATAGACCGCGGGATCGCGTTCGTAGCCGATGACTTGATGTCCCGCTTCGGCCAGGCGAAAAGCATCGGCTCCGAGCCCAGCCGTCAAATCACAGATCGAAAGCATGCGGCGACCGAACGCACGCACGAGTGGATTCTGGCCTCCGCGGGTTGGCCCATGATCGGGAGGGAAGAGCGCCTGGATCCCCGGCCGTGCGGCTTCACCCGGCGGACGCAAATCGAGCCGGCCATCTCGCTCGACCAACACGAACGCCGCTTCAGCGGAGCCGGCTTCGACTTCGGTTTCGACCTCGATTCCCAGTCGCGAGAGGAGCTCGGAATAGCCCGGCGCATCCCGCGCGACGACGCGGCGCGATGCCGAAGGTGAGGTCACGGAAGGTCGGGCTCGCCGACGACGTTTATCGCCCAACGCAATCCACGCTGGGCGAGTCCTTTGATGTCTTCGACAATGAGCATCGCGGCGGGAATCAGGAAGAGAGTGAACGCGGTCGCGACGAGAACGCCCCAGGCCAGCGAAATGGCCATCGGAATCACGAATTGGGCCTGGGTCGAGGTCTCCATCATGACGGGTAGGAGTCCCACGAAGGTCGTCGCGGACGTCAACATGATCGGACGAAAGCGTCGAGCCCCCGCCAACACCGCGGCTTCACGAACATCATGCCCGGCATCACGCAGCCGATTCATGAACGTGACCAGCACCAGACTATCGTTCACGACGACGCCGGCGCAGGCCATGATCCCGATCATCGACAAGAAGCTCATCTGGAAATCGAATGCCCAATGTCCCAACACCGCGCCGACATATCCGAAAGGAATCGTCAACATGATGACGATCGCCTGCAGATAGGAGCGGAGCGGTACGGCGATCAAGATGAATATCGCGAGCAAGGCCACCAACGCGGCGAGCTTGAGGCTCGACATCGCCTCGAGTCTTTCCTTCTGTTCGCCTTGAAAACCCCATTCGACCTCCGGGAAGCGGGTGAGGATCTCGGGCATGATGCGTTCTCGGATCACTTCGGAAATTTCTGCGGCGTTCGCGACGCCTTCGTCGAGACCGGCCGTGACCAACACTCGACGTTCGCGATCGATCCGCATCAGTGAAGCGGCTCCTCGCCCGAGCTTCGCCTTCGCCACCGAGGGAAAGGGAACGGCGGTCCCGTCGGGCAAGCGAATCCGAAGGCGCTCGACATCGCGAAGCGAGCGCCGCGCCGCCGCCGGATATCGCACCATCACCTTGATCTCGTCACGGCCGCGCTGAATGCGTTGGGCTTCTGCGCCATAGAATGCCTGGCGCACTTGTCGACCGACGTCTGCGACCGAGAGTCCGAGCGCTTCCGCTGCCGGGCGCACTTCGATCTGGAGCTCTTGTTTTCCGTCACGATGCGAATCGCGGATATCGCGGACACCCGGAAAGCGGGCGAGCGCATCCGCCAACATTTCGGCGGCGGCCTTCAACTGGCCCGTATCCTCGCCGCGCAATTCGACGGCGATCGGATCCCCGAAATGCATCAGCTTCCCCATGAAGACGAGCTCTTCGGCACCGGGAATCGACCCCGTCAGCTCGCGCCAACGATTCGCGATCTCACTTGCACGAATCTCCCGCTCCTCCGCCGGACTGAGTTCCAGGCTGACCTGCCCGAGATGGGGTTGGCCGATTTCGCCCGGTCGTTCGGTCGGCCCGCGTCGGCGATGAGAACCGATCATCGTCAGGACATGAGACACGATCGGCGCTCGCCCCGGCCCTTCGAGATCCGTCAATTCGACCCGCAGCTCGTCGAGGGCTGCACTGATCCGCGCGACCGCATCTTCCGTCTCGCTCACCGGCGTGCCCAATGGCATGGTCACCCGTGCATACACCGAGTCCGCCTCTGCCGAAGGCATCATCACCGACTTGACGCGTCCCCCCATGACCACACCCAGCGTGACGAGGAAGACCGCGATCGACACGGCGATCGTCAGGTATCGCCATTCGATCGCGCGATCGACGGCGGGCCGATAGACCCGCTCGAGAAACAACTCCAGCCCGTCGTTGATACGACCCTGCAAGCGTGCCCACGCTTTCGAAAAGGCAAAGCGCGGGGGCCGTCCGACACCGGACCCACGCGCGAGATGCGAAGGCAAGACGAGCTTCGACTCGATCAGCGAGAAGAGCAGCGCAATACACATGACCCCACCCATCGGCACGGCCAGAAATTTCGCATCGCCATCGATCAGCGCAAAAGGCGCAAAAGCCGCGATCGTCGTCAGAACGCCGAAGACGACGGGCGTCGCAATTTCTTGCGTTCCCCGAATTGCGGCGCCGAGCGGATCATCCGGCGTCGCGAGCTGATGCGTGAAGATGTTCTCGCCGGTGACGATCGCATCATCGACGAGAATACCGATCGCCATGATGAACGCGAAGACCGTGAGTACGTTGATATCGATGCCAACCAACGGCATCACCATCAGCGCACCCGCTACGGCGACGGGCAATCCCATGGCGACCCAGAACGCCACGCGAAACTTGAGAAAGAGAGCGAGCAAGAGCATGACCAGGAAGAATCCCATCTTCGCATTGCTTAACATCATGTCGATTCGATCACTCAGATATCTGGAATCATCATTCCAGATCGTCATTTTCGCGCCTTCCGGCAGACGCAGCCGTGCGCCGACGAGATAGGCCTTGACCTTCGCGGCCACGTCGAGCGCCTGCTGCTCGCCGACCCGATACACCTGCACGAACACGGCGGGTTCACCGTCAAATAGCGTCCTCTTGACGTTCTCTTCGAACCCGTCGATGACAGTCGCGACCTGGCCGATGGTCACGCGCGTTCCGTCCGTGCGGGTCAGCAGCGGAATGACCTCGAACTCGCTACCGCGATAGGCCTGATTGTCGGTTCGGAGCAGGATCTCGCCTGCATCCGTTCGCACGACGCCACCCGGCATGTCGACGGAAGTCCGCCGGATGGCCGCCACCACATCATCGAAACGCAGCCCGTAGCTCTGCAACGCAGCCTCGGAGACTTCGATCGAAATTTCGTAGGGCCGTGTCGCGGCGAGATCGACCTGGGAGACTCCGGGTAGTCGCGCGATTTCGTTGCGGATCCGCTGGCCGAGCGCTTTCAGGCTCTTCTCGTCGAGGGATCCGTGAATCGCGATATCCAGAACCCCTCGACGCATCTGGAGTTCGGTGACGATCGGCTCTTCGATCTCCTCGGGAAAGGTCACGATCCCGTCGACGCGACTCTCGATTTCGTCGAGCAGCTTCGAAAGATCGCTGCCGCTGGCGAGTTCGATGATCAGGTTCGTGGCGCCCTCATTGGCGGAGGATCGGATCTCCTCGATTCCCTCGACGCCTTCGAGGGCCTCTTCGATGCGAATCGTGACCGACTTCTCGATCTCCTCGGGAGAGGCACCGGGATAGACCACGGTGACCGACACGTAGTTGAAGTCGAAATCGGGCATGATCGTCTGTTTGATCGTGGGCGCAGTCATCACGCCGCCGATCAGGATGGCGGCCATCAACAGGTTGGCCGCGACATGGTTCTCGGCAAACCATGCGATCGCGCGATTCATGGCGCCTCCGCTTCTACCGTCCGAAGCGACATCCCCTCTGAATAGATACGCAGGGGGGAGATGATGACTTGATCCCCCGCTTCGAGACCGCGATCGATGACGATCTGACCACGATCCCGACGAAGGACCGACACGTCGCGCACACGAAGTCGATCCTCGTCATCCCGAATGAAGACCCGATCCCCGTCGCGCAACGCCATCACAGGCAAAACGAATACGTCGACGACATTCCGGCCTTCAATTTCCGCGGTCACGAAGAGGCCCGCCGGCAGAGGCACCCCGGCGGGTCTGGCCGGCTCCGCCTCGTTCTGCTCGCGAGTCTTGAGCAGATAGGGGTCGTCGATACGCGCGACGACATGAAGCATTCGCGTCTGTTCGTCGATCGCGGCCTCGGCGCGCACGAGCCGCGCTTGCCAGACGATCTCTCGACCGCCGAGCCGTCCGGTGAGTTTCACGGGCGCGCCGCGATCCGCGTCTTCGCCACTCTTGCGCGGCTTCAATCCAATCCATTCCGCGTCGAGAAAAGCGAGTTCATCCGTTTGGATTGGAAGCCGGATCTCCGCGTAGTCGACCGCGAAGATTCGTCCGAGTTTGACTCCCGGGGACACGAACTGGCCGATGTCGACACTCCGCTCTCGCACCCGCCCATCGAAAGGCGCGCGCACGACGGTCCGCGTCAGATCGAGTTCGACCTGATCGAGTTCCGCGCGCGACTCGGCGACCAGCGCAACGGCGACGAGTTCACGGTTTTCGAATTGATCGAGATCCGCCGCACTCGCGGCACCTCGATCTCGGAGTTGTCGTCGCCGATCCGCTTCCGATTTGGCGAGTCGAGCCTCGCTCTCTCGAATTCGGACGACGGCCCGGGCACGGTCTCTCGCGATGCGATGTTCACGATCGTCCAGACGAAGAAGTTCCTCACCTCGCCGGAAGAAGCCGCCCACGACAAGATTCTCGGAAATACCGAGTACACGGCCACGGACTTCGGCCACCAGATCACTTTCGGTTCGGGGCGCGACCATGCCCTGCGACATCACGCTCAATTGCACGTCCTGGGGCTGCACGGTCATCACCCGAACCAAGGGAGACGGAATCACGGGGTCCCGGGTGTCGGGTACCGCACGTGTGATCACGAAGAGCCAGAGGATCAGGAAGCCCAGCAGGACCGTGACGAGCGGCAGTATCCAACGCAGGTGCGGATTCGCGAGCGACGAGCGGTCCCGGAGAGTCTCGACAGGAATGGCTGCATCGGTCTCCGTGCGGTCGGCGGCTTTGGATTCGATCGAAACCGGATCGGAGGTCATTCGCTCTTCCCTTGGGTCGCGGCCGCGAAGAGCGCCCGTCGTCCGAGCGCGCTGCGACCCCGGGTACCGGTCTCGGCGAGTCGTGACCCGCAAAGAGAGTGGAACACATCGACGACGGCGCGTCTCGCGGCGGATCGGCCGCGCTCGTTCTCGAGCGAAAGCCCTCTCAGCCTCGACTCGCGCACTTCGATCTGCTTTCGGGTGTGGACACGACTTTGGAGATCCGCCCTCGTCGGGAACACGGCGCCCGTCACGCAAGGGCATTCCCAGTGTGCGAGGCCGAACCGAACGGGCGATCAGCGCAGTTTGCTCGATCTCGAGTCGGCCAGCAAGACGGCTGCTGACGTCGAAAGCGGTTGCTTAGGCGGATGTCTAGCCGGATGTAGGCGGCTTCTCTCGGTCGCGGCTGCGGCCACCCACCGCCGTGAGACCCGATAGGCCAACGACCAGCAGCAGCATGGAAGGCGTCGGCCCAGCATTGCCCGGCACGACCACTGCCAGAGCGAATTCGTTCGAGGCCACAACCGAAGGCGGACAGATGCCATTCTCCGGACCCGCCGACAGGGGCTCCGCGCGCTCCACCTTCAATGCGAGGGTGAGCGCCGAGAGACAGACGAGGGCGATCCAGAATTGGCGCATCCGATTTCTCCGCGGGGCGCGTGACTCACGTCACACTCCATAACACTGAGTCTTTTCGACCACAGTCTGTCGGGTCTTTATACCCATGATCGAAGGTATCGATTTGGCTCCCCTCGGGTGCAATCGAGAGAGGGGGGTCGCTTCCGCTTCCCGGAGCGTGGGGACGCGGAACGACATTCGAGTCCGAGGCGCTTGCGCTAGCCCCCCAACTCCTTGCGGGCCTGTTCCGCAACCCGCTCGACGACCTCCCGAAGTGCCAGGCCGGTCTTCTTGGCGACCCGCTTGCAGTCGTCGTATTCCGGAGCGAATCGGACTCGATCCGATGGACCCCGAATCACCTTCACGCGGACCGCGCCGAGCGGGGTCTTCAGGCGAACGGTTTCGCGCTCGAGGAGCAGACGATCCCACTCCGATGTCCGCACACCGATCGCGGTCGTCTCGGCAAAGAGGATACCCGCCAGCTCGTCCCGGTCGGACGGACGCGCGAGCACGCGGACGAGAAAGCCGGGCCGATTCTTCTTCATCTGCAGATGCTGAATCGAGACGTCGAGGGCCCCGGCTTCGAAGAGCCGTTCCATGGCGTAATCGAAATGCTCCGGCACGAGATCATCGAGATTCGTTTCGATACACACGATCCGATCCCCACTGAATCCCTGGCTCGTCCCCAGCACCGCGCGCAACACATTCGGCAATGGACCCTTCCGATCGTTGCCCGCCCCGTAGCCGATGCGAACGATCGTCATGGCGGGAAGCGGGCAGAACTCGTCGACGATCGTCCGCAAGATCGCGGCGCCAGTGGGGGTGATCGTTTCCCAGGCCACTCCGGCCGGAACCGTCGGCATCCCCGAAAGCAATTCGAGCGTGGCCGGCGCGGGCAAGGGGAGCAACCCGTGGTCCGAATGGATCGTGCCGTGACCCACCGCGATCGGCGTGCAAGAGACGAAGTCGATCTCGAGCCAATCCAGTCCAATCGCGGCCGCCGTCACATCGACGATCGCATCGACCGCGCCCACCTCGTGAAAATGAACGTCCTCGAGCTTTGATCCGTGCACCTTGGCCTCGGCACGACCCAGGGCTTCGAAAATCGCGAGGGAACGATCCTTGACCGCCGGAGCGAGCTTCGCGCGCTCGAGCAGCTTTCGGATCTCCGAATATTTTCGGCCGTGCAAGTGGCTGTGCGCGTGCGGCGAATGCGCACCCGACGAATGGGCACGAGCCTGTGCCCGCTTCTTCGTGCGCGAAACGGGCACCTTGACGTCGACATAACGCGCCGCGAATCCCGATCGATCGACTTTCTTGACGACGAGCTTGAAATCCAGTCCGAGTGGATCGAGTCCCTCGAGCAGGGCCTTCCGAGGCAGGCCGAGATCGAGCAGCGCGCCGATGAACATATTGCCCGCTGCACCCGAGAAGGCGTCGAGATGAAGAACTTTACGACCCACTTGGACCACCCGTTTTCGGACTAGAGCCGATTGATGAGAGTCGCAACGTGTGCGGCTCCGAAGCCGTTGTCGATGTTGACCGTAGTCACGTTCGACGCGCAGCTGGTCAACATTCCGAGCAGGGCCGTCAGCCCCCCGAACGACGCGCCATAGCCGACGCTCGTCGGCACCGCGATGACCGGCTTGTCGACCAGGCCGCCAACGACCGACGGAAGTGCGCCCTCCATCCCCGCAACCACGATCAATACGCGTGCGGCTCGGATCAAGGAGAGCGACGCCAAGAGCCGATGCAATCCCGAAACGCCGACGTCCTGAAGAAACTCGACCTCGTTACCGAAGCGGCGGGCGACTTGAACGGCCTCGCTGGCGACCGGAAGATCGGCGCTCCCCGCGGAAATGACGAGCACCGTTCCCTTTCCCTGAATCGTAGGCTCGGCAGGTCCGATCCAGAGCAGCCTCGCGACAGGATCGTAGTCCGCCTCGGGAAGCCGTCCGAGAATTCGTGTGGCCTTCTCGGCTTCGACTCGAGTCACGAGGACATCCTGTTCGGCTTGGCGCAGCGCACCAGCCGCGTCGATGATCTGCTCGGCGGATTTCGCGCCTCCGTAGATGACTTCGGGAATTCCCTGGCGAAGCGCACGATGAGTGTCGACCCGCGCGCTCGGGGTCTCGATGAAGGGAAGTTCCGCCAGTCGCTCGACCGCCTGCTCGATGTCGGTCTCCCCACGGCGGACCGCTTCGAATAATTCACGCAGGCTGTTTGAATCCAAGACGCCTCTCCAGGGGTGACCTGGAAGCGTATCAAACGCCGCGCTTCTCCGAGTCCGACCCCGAATCGAACGGATCGAGCTGCCCGGTCGGGACCAGGACCAAACGTCCTCTGAGCGCACCGGTCGGGTCCGAAAGCACGGACTCGATTCGAAGAGTGTCCCGACCCACGGCATTTTCAATGAAACATCGAAACGCCTCTTCGGCATTCTCCATGGCCAGAGAGGGGATCGATGGCAGCAATCTCGATTTCATCCTGTCGGCAATCGCGGAGGCCACGTGGGAGGCGAGAATATTGCCCGCCTCCATCAAGGCCGATTCGATCATTTGCGGCTCGAGATCCCCCGACTCCATGCCCACGATATGCCGCACCAAAGCCTCGCTCGCAGCACCGGGAAAGAGAATCCCAACGAAAGCCTCGAGACAGCCTTCGAATTCGAAGAATACGCCGGTCGACCAGCGTGAATCGTCGTTCTCTGAGAGACTCGGTCGGCCCGCTCCGTCGCCTTCGACGACGATCGGGGCTCGCGTTCGAATCGGTTTCCCAACGAGTTGCGAAAACGCAGCCGCCGCGTGCTCTCCGCCCACGAAGGCGAGTTCCACGAATCGATCGATCTCCGCTTTGTCTCGAGATTTCATGCTCTACACCAGATGATTCAGATCGATCAAGAAAATCGGCGAACCGTCTTCGAGAACCGTCAGCCCCGACAGGATCTTGACCTTTGCGAGCAGATCCGGAACGGGTTTGACATAGATTTCTTGTTGACCCTCGAAGCGATCGACGAGCAGGGCAACACGCTCACCACGGACTTCCACGATGACCAGCGGCACGGAACTCTTCGCGGATTCATCGGCTTCGATTCTGAGTTGGCGCGCCAGCCGAAAAACCGGAATCGGCTCGTCATCCACCAGGGCAAAGCTGTCACCGACGGCTTCTTCGATCGCGGATTCGGGTACTTCGAGAATCCGCTCCACTTTTGAAATCGGAATCGCCACCCGCTCTTCGGCAATGCGGACCAACAGCACACGCTGTACCGCCGCCGCAATCGGAACGAAGATCGTCGTGGAGGTTCCACGTCCCGCTTCCGTCCGCAGCTCGACACCACCCCCCAGACTTTCGACCGTTGCCTTGACGGCATCCATGCCCACGCCTCGGCCCGAGACCTCGGAAACGGTCTCGGCCGTCGAGAGGCCGGGATGGAAAATCAAAGCGACGATCTCTTCCGGGGGCAGATCCGAGGCGAGGTCCTCATGAATGAGACCGGCCTCGACTGCGCGGCGACACACCGACGCCAGATCGATGCCCCGGCCGTCGTCACTCACTTCGATAACGATCGAATCCTTCTGGCGACGGGCCTCGATCCGAATCCGTCCGATCTCGGATTTACCGGCGGCGAGTCGATCCTTTGGCGATTCGAGTCCATGATCGATGGCATTCCGAATCAGATGAAGCAGGGGTTCGCCGAGTCGATCGAGAATCGAACGATCGAGTTCGAGCTCCGCGCCGATGATTTCGAGCTCGACGCGTTTGTCCAATTTTTCGGCCAACTGTCGAGCGGTCCGCGGCAGATTGTCCATCACGCGGGACAGGGGCGCGGTGCGGAGTTCGAGCACCCGTCGTTGCAATTCGGCAACCCGACGGTCGACACGATCGAAGCCGTCCAGGACATCGGGATCGCGCACCACGCGCGCTACGCCCGTGCGAAGTTGGCTCGAGCTGAGAATCACCTCGCCGACCGCCGACAGGAAGCGATCCAGGGTCTCGGTCCGGACGCGCACGGTTGGGTTCAGGGCGGGTACCGAGGGCGTAACTGCGCCCCCCGCCGGAGCGGTCGGAACCGACTCCTGCGCAACGCCCACCGCCGAAGCCGTGGGCTCTAGGGAAGGACTTTTTTTGGTTCGCCCCCCACCGGGTCTGGGGACGCGAGCTCGGTCGGCGCTGGACCCGACGGGTCCTCGGCCAGGAGTCGGAGCAACTCGTCGTCCACTCGCAGTGGTTCTTCATCTTTGGCCACCGCGGCCACCATCCGCTCGAGGCTTTCCAGGCATCGAAAGAGCAGGGCAAGCTCTGCCTGGCTGCGCACTCGCCCGTCGGCGCGGACGCCCTCCATGCGATCTTCCATGCGATGGGAAAGATCCGCGACCGAGTCGTAGCCGAGTGACGCCGCCATCGACTTGATCGAATGCGCCATTCGAAACAGGCTGTCGATGGCCTCCGTATTCGACATCTCTTTTTCGAGATCGAAGAGCGCACGGCTGATTTCCGCGAGATGTTCGGTCGACTCCTCGAGAAAAATATGCCGATATTTGGCCATATCGAGGGCCATGTTCAGTCGTTGCCCTTCTCGAGAATCTTCGCAATCGTCGAGATCACGCTGTCGGGCTTGAAGGGCTTCACGATGAAGTCTCGTGCACCGGCCTGAAGGGCTTCCATGACGAGTGTCTCTTGACCCAGCGCGCTGCACATCACCACGCAAGCCGTTGGATGCTCCGCGAGGATCGCCTTCACCGCGTCGATCCCCGAACGCTTGGGCATCACGATGTCCATCGTCACGACATCAGGCAACAGTTCATTGTAGAGATCGACCGCTTCGATCCCGTTGGTCGCCTCGCCGACGACCTCGTGCCCTTCCGGCTCGATGATCTCGCGGATCATCTGTCGCATGAAGGATGCGTCGTCTGCAATCAGTACTCGTGCCATTTCGGTTCCCCCTTTGAAAATTCGAACGCCGGCTAGAGCGTGGCGTTCTCAATCACTTCTTCACCCCGTGCCACCAAGGCCTCGGGGTCGAGAATGTGAACAATGCGACCGTCGATCGGACGTCGCTCGACGACGAGGTCTGCCTCCGCATGGCGATTTCGAACCGCGCCCCCGTCCACCAATCCAATCACGCGATCCACGGGCATCCCCAGACAAGCCGCGCTCCCACGCTTTTCGCTGACCACGAGGACCTGCTCCTGTGCATAACCCACGGTGGTCGCCGCTCCGAAGGGCGTCGCGCCCGCTTCGTCACGATCGCTGCCCAACAAAAGTTCCGTCGCGACCAGGGGCAGCGCCTCACCGTGCCAATTCATCACACCCCCAATGGGTAGGGACATCGAAGGCACGCTGGTCACGCGGCCCTTTTCGGCGACTTCGACCACCCAGGCGATCGGCAACGCGTAGTGGACGCCATCGAAGAGAAAGGTCAGCAGCCGATCGTTGTCGTCGATCTTGGAGACAGATGAACTCACGCTTTCTCTCCCCGCGCCGGAGCAGCGTCCTCGACCGACGATTCTTCGAGTTCCGATGGATCCCTGCCCGTCCGGAAAAACGTCAACGAAGCTTCGAGATCGGTCGCGAGACGACTGACCTGGCCGGCAGAGCCGAAGATCTCGTTGAGGTTTTCCAGTTGTCCGCGCATCGTGTCGTTCAGATTCGCAACGCCCTGCCCGTTTTCCCGGGCCACCTTCGCGATCTCCTCGATCGCGGTCACCATGCTCTCGGCGTTCAACGAATGGCTGTCCGCCCCGTGAAAGATCTCCTCCGAACGCGTCGCGGCTTCGGAGACGGCCATGCTGATGTCTGCCAGGGCGCCGGCGATGGTATTCACATCCTCTCGCCCTTCCTCGATCACGACGCTCGATTGGCGCATTTCGTCCGCCACCATCGCCGTATCCGCCTGAATCTCGTGCATCAACTGGCTGATCTCATCGGCGCTGCGGCCCGCGCTCTCGGAAAGCTTCCGAATCTCGTCGGCGACGACAGAGAATCCGCGACCGGCCTCCCCCGCGCGCGCCGCTTCGATCGATGCGTTCAAGGACAAGAGATTCGTGCGATTGGCGACGCTCGTAATGATCTCGGTGATCTGATGGACGTGGCGCGTCTTCTCTTCGAGTTCGAAGACCTTGCCGCTCGTACTCTCCGCCTGTTCGAAGACGGCCTTCATCTTTTCGATGGCGAGCCTTGCGACTTCGACGCCCGTGCCGGCTTTCTGATTCGCCTCGGCGGCGAATCCGAAGGCCTCACGAGCGCGACCGACGTTCAAATCGATTTCACTCGACACCTGAGCCATGCGATGCGAAGCCTGACTCAGGAGATTGTGCTCCTGGTCGATGCCGCTGGCGACCTGGGAGGCCTCACTCGAAATGCCCTCACAACTTCGCTTCAGCTTTTCGAGCGCCGCCTCGAGTCCGCTCGACGAGCCGGAGACCGAACTGGCGGTCTGCTGCACGCGGGAAACGAGCTGGCGGAGTTGTTTGAGCATTCCGCCGAGACTCTCGGCGAGATCATCGACCTCGTCGGTCAATCCGAAACGGGGTCGCGCGCCGAGTTTGACGCGCAGGTCGCCCTCGCAGATGCGATCGGTCGCCTCGCGAATCTCGTTGAATTTCACGGCGAGCATGCGGGACAGCGAAAACCCGATCCCGCCTCCGACACCGAGCGCCACGAAGAGCGTGCCCCAGGCAGAAAATTCGAGCCCGAGTCGACGTGCGAGATCGGGCAGGATCGAGGTAGCGGCGCCCACGACGAGCGAACCGATGACGAATCTGGCGGTTAGCGAAAGTCTCACGCCCGTCATATCGGTCCCACCGGGCCTCGGCTTGACGGCCATGAAGCACGCCGAGCAGCGCGCCTCGACGCTCAGGCTTCCCACGAGAGTCTTCGGTCGAGCTCCTAGAAGTGATGACCGGCCCGAACGGGGGGCAGGCCTCGGATGCCGGAACGGCGAACCACCCGCCCGATCTCGCTCACCGGCACCTCGAGCCGCCTCTTTAGCGCGACGAGATCGTTGAGAGCGTCTCTCGGCGCCAGAGCGAAGAGCAATTCATAGTCTTCGCCGCCGTTGACCAGGATTTCCCGGGGATCGAGGCCCAGCTCGCGACAGCCCCGGCGAAAGCCGGTGGGAACGGGCAGGCGATCGAAGTCGATCTCGGCGCCCCACGAGGAGCCCTCGAGCAGATGAGCCAAATCGCTGGCCAGGCCGTCCGAGATATCGATACAGGCGCGTAGGCCTCGAATTCGAGCGAGTGCACGGCCTGCGGCGAGTCGCGGCACGGGCACGCGCCGCAGCAGGGTCCCGCGCCGATCCGCGCGCAGACGCGCGAGCGTCGCCCCACCCAGTGTGCCCGTGACATAGAGGCGATCGCCCGGGCGTAATCCCCGGCGGCGGAGTGCTCGTCCGCGCCGACAACGACCGACGACGGTGACGGTGAGACTGGAAACTTCCGCACGGGATAGATTTCCGCCGACCAGTGGGCAGGAAAAGCGTCGGGATTCGTCAACGAAACCGGCAATCATTCCATCAAAAACCGACAACGCCATCTCGGGCGGCGCGCAGAGACTCAACAGCGCGCCCACGGGTTCCGCCCCCATCGCCGCCAGATCGGACAAATTGACCGCGAGGGCCCGTCGGCCGATCGTGCGGGGCGTCTCTCGGCCGAACCGAAAATGCACACCTTCGACCTGGGTATCCGTCGAGAGGACGAGTTCCTCATCCGGATGCGATCGCAGAATGGCCGCATCGTCGCCGATTCCGAGCGCCCAGCTCCGGCCCTGCGGAGGACCGGCACGCCGAGCGATCCGTCGAATCAACGCGGACTCTCCAAGATCGGCCAGACTGCGCGAACGACGCGACATGGCGGCAGCGTAGAGCGAGTCGCTCAGTCGCGCTTCGACGCCTGGGCCGCCGCCGGTGGACCCATGGCGGAGCGACGCGACGTTCTTGCTTTCGCGCGCGGCTTCCAGTCGATCGCTTCCACCAATGCGTAGTCCAGAACCTCTCGCATATTCCGCACCGGTAGAAACGTGATGCGGCGCTTCAACTCCTTGGGAATATCTCTCAGATCAGCCATGTTGCTCTCGGGCAGGATGATCGTCGTGATCCCGCTGCGCAGCGCTGCCAGGGCCTTCTCGCGAACTCCCCCGACCGGAAGAACGCGTCCGCGCAGCGTGACTTCACCCGTCATCGCAATATCGCCGCGCACCGGGATGTCCAACGCGAGCGAGGCGATCGCGGTCGCGATGGCCACACCGGCCGACGGACCGTCCTTGGGAATCCCACCCGCCGGAACATGGACATGGACTTGCTGACGAGCCAGTACGCGGTCGGCTACACCGATTTCGGGAAGGATCGATCGCACGTAGGACAAGGCGGCCTGACCACTTTCCTTCATGACGTCGCCAAGCTGACCGGTCAGCAGGATCCCGCGTCCGTGCGAAAGATTCGCCTCGATCGAGAGCAGCTCACCGCCGGCCTCGGTCCAGGCGAGACCATTGACGAGCCCAACTTCGGCATCCAAGCAGATGGCTTCGTGCCGATAGGGCGGCGGCCCGAGCAACTTGTCGAGGCTCTTCGAGTTGATCGTGACCTTTGCGTCGTCGCCTTCGGCCTTGCGGCGCGCGACCTTACGACACACGGCCGCCACCTGACGTTCCAGATTTCGGACACCCGCCTCATAGGTGTACTCCGAGGCCAGGAGCGTGACCGCGTTCCGGGTCCAGCGGATCTGATCCTCGGCAAGACCATGTTCTTCGACCTGCCGCGGAATCAGGAAATTCGTCGCGATCTCGTTCTTTTCTTCCGGCGTGTAGCCCGAGAGTCGAATCACTTCCATCCGATCTCGCAGCGGCGATGGAATCGGATCCAGCGTATTGGCGGTCGCGATGAAGAGCACCCGAGAAAGATCGAAGGGCGTATTCAGGAAATGGTCGCTGAATTCGCAATTCTGTTCCGGATCGAGAACCTCGAGCAAAGCCGCCGAAGGATCCCCACGGAAGTCGGCGCCCAATTTGTCGAGTTCATCGAGCATCATCACCGGGTTGTTCGTGCCAGCTTGTTTCAATCCCTGGATGATCCGACCGGGAAGTGCGCCGACATAGGTCCGTCGATGTCCACGGATTTCCGCTTCGTCCCGAACGCCGCCGAGCGAGACGCGCACGAATTCGCGCCCCATCGCCCTGGCGATCGAACGTCCGAGTGAAGTCTTGCCGACGCCCGGCGGTCCAGCGAAGCACAGGATCGGTCCGCGCGAGTCCGCGCGCAATTTTCGAACCCCGAGAAACTCGAGGATGCGATCCTTGACGACCGAAAGATGCGCGTGATCCGCATCGAGGATCGCTCGGGCCTGGGGCAGATCGAGCTGATCTGGTGAGGACCGATTCCAGGGCAACTCGACGACCCAGTCGAGGTAATTCCGAACCACCTGGGCCTCGGGCCCGTCGGGATGCATCCGTTCGAGTCGACGAAGCTGACGCATCGCCTCTTCGAGTGCGATCTCGGGAAGATTCGCCTCCTCGACCTTGATTCGATACTCGTCGAACTCTTCCGCTCGCGGATCGGCCTCGCCGAGTTCACTCTGGATGGCACGCAGCTGTTCGCGGAGGAACGTCTCACGATCGTCGCCCGTCATTCCATCCGAAGTCGAAGTCTGGAGATCGGCCTGTGCCGAAGAGACCTCGAGCTCGCGCTTGAGCAACGCGTCGACCTTGCGAAGCCGCGCCAGCGAGTCTTGAATTTCGAGAACTTCCTGCGCCTCTTCCAGACGCAAACGAAGATTGGAGGCCACCAGATCCGCCAGTCGTCCGGGGCTCTTTACATGGGTCGTGATCGAGAGCACCTCCGGAGGAAGATTCTTCAGAGGCAGCAGCTCTTCCACCCGCATTCGAACGGCACGCATGAGCGCCTCGCCCTCGACGGTCCAGTCCTCCGAATCTTCATCCGAGCACGCGATGGGCGAAACGCGCACCCAAGTGGTCTCGGGATGTTCGATCACCGAGTCGATGCGCGCCTTGCCGAGTCCCTGCACGAGAACCTTGAGACGGCCGTCGGGCATCCGCATGCTGCGCATGATCGTTGCGACCGTTCCGACTCGGTAGAGATCATCGGGATCCGGATCGGCCGTATCGGGATTGCGTTGCGCGACCAGCAACACCATGCGGTCGCCCGCCAATGCGTCTTCCACGGCTGCGATCGAACGCTCACGCGCTACGAATAGCGGCAACACCATATAGGGGAAGACAACGAATTCGCGCAGAGCCAGAACGGGGAGCTGTTCTGGAAACTGATCAGCCGGGGGCCTGCATTCCATGCCAAACTTAACGGCCGGCATTGGGTCGACTTTAGAGACGTGCAGCCACTCGAATCACAAACCGAGTTGTGCCCAAACCGGCAAAAAGGAGGCAGTTTGCGACAGGCATGCGCAAATGGGCGACTCAATCCAGTGAGCGGAAACGACGACCGGAAACGCCCAACAGAAAGGGCCGTCGCCGGGCATTCCCATCGGGTTGCATCGTCAACACCCCTGTGACGCCCGGATAGGCTCGCGTATCGAGAAGACCCTCTCGAATTCCCGAACGATCCGTCCGCCCCGACGCGAGTTGCACCAGGATGAGGTTGGTCGCATCGAAAGCTTGCGCGGCATAGGCACTCGGAATCGCGTCGAAGGTATTCTGGTAGCCGTCTACAAACTCTGCAACGAAGGGAAGGTCACTCTCGGCGTAGAAGGGTGTGCTGATCACGGCACCGGAGACATGTCGCCGCGCGACGCGAAGTAATTCGAGGTCGAGCCAGTCGCTCGTCCCCAACAGCTGAACGCCGCGGACTTCGTTGAACGCCAAACCCGGCGCGACGAGTGCGATCTTGTCCGAGGAGTCCGGAATGAAGAGTACGTCGAAGTCGATGATCGGAGGCAACGGTTCGCGCTCCGGACCCAGAATCGAGTACACCGCTTCGCGCAAGATCGCGGCCTCTTCCGGCTCGAGGACCCGCGCCGCTCGCAGGATTTTCCGGCGCGCCGCCAACGCCTTGTTCTCCCAATTCGTCAAGAATCGGTAGCCGATCATGTCGCGAATGGCCGAGGAGAAGTCGGTCGCCTGCGCGGCGTAACTCGAAGCCGCCACGATCATCCCGCCTCGCTCGGTCACGGC